>OAVL01000043.1_pt1 | contig 63960 bp, 36 predicted proteins | sample 1476411 | NCBI WGS metagenome assembly OAVL01 (sample SAMEA2580095, study PRJEB22360) | human gut metagenome | biome: human gut; feature: human-associated habitat; material: faeces | place: Denmark | collected 2008/2010
CAAAAATATCCGCAATAGCCTCATAGTTAGCAATATCATAACCATTGTCGTCCATCGGGCTATCATAAACAGGCGAGAGCCAAAGGGCTGTAATCCCTAGCTTTTGAAGATAGTCTAACTTACTTGTAATCCCCTTGAGATCACCGATACCATCACCATTGGAATCCATGAATGATTTAGGGTAAATTTGATAAATCGTAGCTTTATGCCACCAGTGTTTTTGCATGATTCTACTCCTCGTTTTTATTATCATCGTGAGTCTGATGGTTCTATTTTACGTTTTTCTAGAAGTTATGCAAGCGTTTTCTTCCATTGTTTAAAACATTTCAATGACCTATACTTCAAACTCCTTAAACTTTTGGTAATATTGAAAAATAATAGAGTTGAAATGTAAGGTTAGCCTTTGCTTATTTTAACAATACAAAAAAAACGATGGTTAATAGCTTAACTATCGCTTTTTACTTTTTGGGCAAGACCATAACAAAGCGCCTCCCCGTAGAACTTTCTTCAAATCTATAGCTAAGTTCCTCATGCTCTAAAAGGTATTTGACCACAAAAAGGCCTAATCCTCCTTCTTTCTTAGACTGAGCTTTAGTTGAAATATTTTCTTTAGATACACTCGTATTTTCAATGACAAAATCGGTTCCTTCATTTTCTAAACCTATTCGAATCACTCCACCCTTATCAGAATGCTTGACTGCATTACTGATGATATTTGAGAGAACCAATTTCAAAATAGGTAAATTCATGAAAATACTAGTTGCCGGAAGATAATTGTCAATTAATAGGGAGCGATTCTCAACCAACACTTGATTTTGAGTGAGTATGCGATTTACCACATCATCTAACTGAATCCACTCCTTATCACCAGCCAATTCCTGGACAGAGGACAGGGACAGGATTTCTAGGACGATCTGATTCATCTCATCGACGATATCGAGGGAGACCGCCAGATAGCGGTCCCGATCCTTGTAGCGGCCGATCTTATCCCGCATATTTTCTAGGATAATCTTCAAGCTGGCCAGAGGCGTCTTGAGCTCATGCGAAGCCCCCCGAAGGAATTCGACCTTCATCTGCTCCAACTTCAGATTTTCCTGTTTCTGCTGCTCTAGATTGTCGATCACCTCTAAAAGATGGTGATAGAGGTCGTTGATCTGTTGCTTGAGAACGCCAATCTCATCCTGCGAATGAATGGGAAGACTAGCTGTCCGATCCAGCCGTTTCATCCGCTTGGTCATCTGCTTGATCTCAAGGATCGGAGCGGAAATCATGCGGGCATAGAGATAGGAGGCAATTAGCGACAGAACAAAGGAAGCAAGGAGACTATAGGGAAGAAAGCCCAGACTGATGTCCCGAGCTTCCTTTTGCGAATCGACGGTCGCTAAGAATTGCAAGGTCAGGTATTTCCCTTCCTTAGTCTGAATCTTTCGCTCTTCAATGACCAGGGAATTATTCTGGCTGTCAGGGTTCAGGAGCAGATCATCCTTTACCTCTATGGCATTTTGTTTTTCCTTGCCCTTGATCGAGACCTTGATATCATTGGTCTTGGAATAAAGGTCGATGACCGACTCAATGGTCCCTTCTGCCTGACCCTGGAAACTCTTGGCCAGAGCCTGTGATTTCTTCAAAATCGTCTGGCGCTGGGACTCGATATAGGTCGATGGAAAAATAAAGTAAACCGAAGCATGTAGAAGGATGACTAAGCTACTAAAAAGGGCAAAGGTGATCAGAAAGATTTTTGCAAAGATACTCCGTTTGGTCATGGTCTCTCCAATTTATAGCCGACATTACGTACCGTAACGATACAGTCCAGCTCTAGTTTTTTTCGTAGTTCCTTGATATAGACATCGATCACCCGGTCAAAAGGAATCTCCTCCGTCTCCTTCCAGACGGCATCGAGGATCTGAGAGCGAGTCCGGACCTTGCCTTCATGCTGGAGCAGGTATTCCAAGATTTCCAACTCTTTGGCATTCATGGAGATGGCTTGCCCAGCTAGGCTGGCTGTGTAGCTCTCAAAATCCACCTGTGCCTCTCCATAGGTGAAGACCCGTGAAGGCTGAAGCTTTTTAAAAATAGCTTCGATGCGGACCTTCAAGAGGGACAAGGAAAAGGGTTTTTCCAGGTAGCCGTCCGCCAACTCTCCAAAGGCCGTCAACTTATAGTCCTCGTCATGAAAGGCCGTCAGCATCAGAACAGGGACCAAGCTAGTCTTTCGGATGGTCTTAAGGACTTCTAAGCCATTGAGAATAGGGAGCTGGATATCCAGCAAGACCAGATCCGGCGCTTCTCTGTGAAAGAGGTCCAAGGCCTCCTGCCCATCGCCTGCTTCAAAGACCTCATAGCCACATTCCATGAGATAGTCGCTCATCCCTTCTCGAATCAGGACTTCATCTTCTACGATTAGTATCTTCATACATTATCCTTTTCATCTATATATAGTCGCTTTCTTTCATTATACCGTTTTTTATAAGTGCAGCAAACTTATCATTCAACATCAACTAAGAGGTCTTTAGGTTTCTTGTGAAGAAGCCAGCGAGAAGAAATCAACGATACCAAGCTTAAGATAAAGCCACCGACTAGAATGACTACCAAAAGTTGCTTAGGTTGGACTGTCATATGAATCTGAGTCAGAGTCTTACTGAAGCTCTCTGCCTCAGCCCCTCCACCGAGATTTGCAGCTAGAGATTCTTTGGTCATTTGCTTATTGATACCTTCTGTTACATTGGAAAGGACTGTATTACCAACTTTTTCGGCAAAGAAACTAGCTAAACCATATGACAAAAGAAAGGCTGGTAAGGCAATCATCAGCAATTCTATTAAAAATTGACCCGCAACCTGTGTCTTTTTAAGTCCCAAGGCCAAAAAGATACCAACTTCTCTACGACGAGCATTTAACCATAAAATTAACAGAAGGGTTAGCAATAAACTTGTAAAAATGAGACTTCCAATAAACATACGGTTTGCCACACGATACATCCCAAGAATAGATTTCTGTAAAGCAGGGTAATTTGACGAGCTCTTAACAAGATCGTAGAGGGACCAGTTAATATTCAACTTTTTAATCTTTGCTATCAAGGAATCAAGATTTTGATCGCCTTTAGCAAAGAAAGTGGCATCCTCATAAGTGGCAGTTTCTACAGTATTACCATAGAGTTTTGCTACTGTGTCTAGATCAGTGATGAGGGTGTTTTCATACAACTCCTGAGCATAGGTAACGGCTGCTTTATTTTGACCAGAAAATAAACCTTTGATAGTCACTTCTACTGTTTCATCAGCCCTTTTTTCGTTATCAGCGTCATAGAGATTAGATTTAAGCTTTACTTTATCTCCTACATTAAGACCATTCTTTTTAGCTAAATCTTCGTGCATCAAGATTTGATTATGATCCTTATCGGCTAGATGTTCTCCTTCAACTAGTTTATAAGCACCTGAAACAAATTTGTCTTCTTTTGATGAGTCATTGACTCCTGTCAACATCAAGGTAGACTTAAAATTTTTAGCACGTTCTGGCGACTGATTTTGTAGCGTCTGCTCTGTTTCGATAATCTCATAATCTACTAAATCACCAATACCATTTATCCGTTTTATAGTCGAAACAATCCCTTTAGTCTCACTAATCTTTTTAATATCTTCTCCCTTAAGATTTCCAGCCCCTCGAGGAGTTCCAGGATTCGTGTTACGATTAATCTGCATTGAAAAACTATTGGTAATTGACCCTAGACTCTTGGATGCAGCTTCTTGGGTTGCACTTCGCATAGCAAGTCCTAACAAACTAAGAGTACTCATCAAAAGAATAATAATTAACAGTAATAGTGACTTTGACCATTTTCGTGTAATATATGCAAAAGCGTTTCGAAACATAAGAGTCCTTTCTTTATTTTTTCTTTTCTATGAGTTGTTTCTTCTTCAACTCTAAAACCACATCAGATGCCTGAGCAACTTCCTTACTGTGCGTAACAACTATGACACATTTTTGGCGATCTAAGGCCATTCTTTTAAGGATAGCAATAATATCCTTCGCAGTTTCCTCGTCTAGATTTCCAGTCGGTTCATCTGCTAAGATAATTGGAGCCTCTGAAACCAAAGCCCGCGCAATAGCTACACGTTGTTGTTGCCCACCTGAAAGTTGCAGGACATTTCGATTAATTTGTTTTTCATCTAATCCCAATTCAGAAAGTATCTTCCTATCGGCATTTTTATTAACAAGTCGTACATTTTCTAAAGGTGTAAGATAATCAATGAGATTGTAATTTTGAAAAACAAGCGCAACATGGTGTCTACGATGATAACTAGAGCCTTTTTTCTTGATATTTTCTCCATTAAACAAGACCTGCCCCTTCTTGGGATAATCAAGACCTGCCAAAAGTGAAAGTAAGGTCGATTTTCCCGCTCCAGATTGCCCAATAATACTATAAAATTTACCTTTCTCGAAACGATAATTCACCTTCGAGAGGATAGCTTCACTTTTATTTTGATAACTATACGTAACATCTTTGAGTTCTAACATAATGTTCCTTTCTCCTTAACTCATATTAGATAAGATTTCTTTTGGAGTTTTACGCCAAATGAGACCTGTTGTCACACCGAGCGATAAGATTACCAAGACTAGAAGACTTAGATAAGATTGGCCTAAAGGTAGTCCCTGAGGTATTTGATCTAATAACTGAAGAGCCTGCTGCTGTCCTTGCTGTCCTATAAATTCTTGCAAAAACAGTCGACTTAGTAGCCGTCCAATAGCAAGGGCAGGTAGCAATGACATAAGGGACACCAACAATATCTCCATAAGAAATTGAGCAAAAATGCGTCCCTTACTCTTCCCAATTGCTAAAAGAATACCTATCTCATGATTTCGCTCACGCGTCCATAGTGCCATTAAAAATGAGAGGACCCCTGCTCCTGTAACAATTAAACTAATCATCATCGTTCTGACGATTCCTTGTAGCGCTTTAGACGATTCCTTCAAGGAGTCAAAAGCCTTACGGTCCTCGTCTAAACGTAGACGATTCCAATCGATATCCAATTGTTCCACTTGTTTAATGACTTGATTGATTCTATCTGGATTCTTAATACCAAAGGATAATTTTGTCACTAACTTATCAGTCAAATTAAGCAGTTGGCTATTATCGTCATAATAGAGGAAGATTTGATTTTCACTTAAATCTGAGGACATTCCAGTAAATGTCTCCTCCTTCTTGCCAGAAAAAATACCAACGATATCAAAGGTCATTTCCCTAGCTCCACTTTCAGTCATCTGGAAATTGGACAAGGTCAGCTTATCTCCGACGCTTAACTTATTTTTCCTAGCAAGCGATTCATGAATCATAATTTGCCTTTTAGCAGATATGTGCTTCCCCTTAATGAGTTGAAAAGCACCACTCCTAAAATCAACACTTTGGCCTGTTTCCTTAGTAAAAGTGGCTCCCAAGGCTTGATTAGCCTCATTATTAAGATCATCACGTTCCACCGTTTGTTTTCCTGTAACTACCTTCTTATCGATAAGTCGCACCGGACTTACATATTGAGGTATCGTTGAAATCACATCAGATAGATGACTAATCTTTGCCCCCTCTTTCCAGGAAAAGGCACTCCCTCTTTCTTTACTTACCAGATCAAAACTTGCCCCACTTGACTTCCTGATTTGTGCCTCCATTCCTCCACCAACTTGCATAAGAGAAAAACAAAAATACAAGCAAGATAATATCAAAAATAAAATAAGAAAAAGGATAAAATTCCGTGTTTTTTTGCGGAAAATATAAGCAACTGCCTGTTGTAAGAGAACCATCTTCCACCTCCATTTAAGACATTGGCCCTCAGCTACACCAAAGATAAATGAGGACTCTTTCATTTTTCTTATCCTAATTATAGACGACAAATGTGAAACCTTTATGAAATTCAATATTCTAAAGTGATTGTTATCTAAAAATCTAACTGCTGAGATGAGAACTCCAATTAAATAATAACTCTAAAGGACTATCATAAAAAAATTCGTTTCATGATTGACTTCACCTCTTTTTCTCCCATAAATCATCTCTCGCCAATAGCATTTACCCTCGGCATTTGATATAATTTTTCTCAGAGGTATTTTTATTTATGAAGAAACAAGCTTTTAGTTCTGAACAGTATTTGAATCTGCAACGCGACCATATTTTGGAGCGCATTAACCAGTTTGACGGCAAGCTCTACTTGGAGTTTGGTGGTAAGATGTTGGAAGATTTCCACGCTTCCCGCGTCCTTCCTGGTTATGAACCTGACAATAAAATCAAGCTCCTTCAAGAGCTCAAAGATCAGGTTGAAGTGGTCATTGCCATTAATGCTAGCAATATCGAGCACTCTAAGGCTCGTGGTGACCTTGGCATTTCTTACGACCAAGAGGTCCTTCGTCTGATTGATAAATTCAACGAGCTCAATATCTATGTGGGTTCTGTTGTTATTACGCAGTATTCAGGTCAACCTGCAGCCGATGCTTTCCGTAACCAATTGGAAAAAAATGGCATCACATCTTACATCCACTACCCAATCAAGGGCTATCCGACGGATATGAACCATATCATTTCTCCTGAAGGTATGGGAAAAAATGACTATATCAAGACTAGCCGTAACCTTATCGTCGTTACTGCTCCTGGTCCTGGTTCTGGTAAATTGGCGACATGTATGTCTAACATGTACCACGACCAAATCAATGGCATCAAATCAGGTTATGCAAAATTTGAAACCTTCCCAGTTTGGAATTTGCCACTTCATCACCCAGTCAACTTGGCCTATGAAGCTGCCACTGCCGACCTTGATGATGTCAATATGATTGACCCATTCCACTTGGAAACTTATGGCAAAACTACGGTAAACTACAACCGTGACATCGAGATTTTCCCAGTCCTCAAACGTATGCTTGAGCGCATCCTTGGTGAGTCACCTTACGCTTCACCTACAGATATGGGTGTTAACATGGTTGGTTTTGCCATTACGGATGATGAGGCTGCCAAAGAAGCTTCCAAACAAGAGATTATCCGTCGCTACTATCAAACCGTCCTTGATTTCAAAAATGAACGTGTTCCTGAGACTGCTGTCAAGAAGATTGAGTTGCTCATGAATGATCTTGGTATTACTCCTGAAGATCGCCAAGTAGTCGTTGAAGCACGCGCTAAGGCTGAAGAAACAGGTGGTTCTGCTCTTGCCCTCGAATTGCCAAATGGTCAAATCGTCACTGGTAAGAATTCAGAACTCTTTGGTCCAACTGCAGCTGCTTTGATTAATGCTATCAAGACTTCTGCAGGTATTGATAAGGATACTAAACTTATCGAGCCTGAAGTGGTTAAACCTATCCAAGGTCTGAAAATTAACCATCTGGGTAGCCGTAATCCTCGTCTCCACTCCAACGAAATCCTTATCGCCTTGGCCATTACTGCTGCCAACAATGCGGATGCGGCGCGTGCCATGGAGGAACTTGGTAACCTCAAAGGTTCTGAAGCTCACTCAACAATCATCCTTACTGATGAAGATAAAAATGTTCTCCGTAAGCTTGGTATCAATGTGACCTTCGACCCTTACTATCAATACGACAAATTGTATCGTAAATAATGCATGACTAGAAACAACAAAGACCTCAGTTTTACTAACTGAGGTCTTTTAGAATTGCATTTAGTTGGAGAAAGAAAAAAGGGAAACTCTATCGAGTTCCCTTTTTGATAACCCACTCTTTCGTCTCGACCCGTTCCCAATGAAAAGGGAGTGGCCTAGCATTATTATGAAAAAGTGAGTTAAAGGTATCAAACAGAGGGCTAAGCCACTCCCGATTCTAATCAGCCTACGATTTCTAACTTGAGAAAAGGTAAGCTAAAAAGCAAAATTATAGTAGATAGGACTGCCACAAGTGGGAGGTAACGGCCTCCAACAAGATAGAGTAACAATGGCGCTATCGCTATGAAACGATTTAGAAAATTGCTAGTAACACGAACGGTTTGTCCGTCCTCAACGGTAATGGTGTTAGACTTGTAACCCAACTTTCCGACACTCAAACGAGCTTTCGACGATGGTAGGGAAACGCTCACGTCTTCCACTCCAGAAACTGTCCCCACAAGACTACTGTCTACGCGAATAGGACTCTTTCTAGCTACCTTGCTCGCTTCAATTGTTATACTAGCCACTAGCCATCTCCTTTTCCTATCTTTCTACTTATAGTATACACTTTTTGAAACGCTTACACAAGCGTAATGACTGTTAAATCAGGATTTCTTGAAAATGTTTTATGTTTTCAAAAGTTCTTAAACTGCTTTGAGGAACTTTGAAATTATTGGTTTTTAAATAGTAAAAAGGGCTCAGTCCTATCTAATACAGAACTGAACCCTTTCCTATAACAATTTGTCTATCCTGTTGGGATAAGTGCCTGAGGGGGATAATATTCCTATACGGGAATGGTGGCACTTTCCCTACAAAAGACCAAATTTACTTAGGCTAATCCATGAACATAAGCATCTACAGCAACGATGGCTTGCGCAATATCAGAGGCTTTCACTTCAAATGGCATTTGATGGATAGTTTCTCCTTCAATAGTCGCTTGTTGACCAACCTTGAGAAGATCTTCATAGCTTGCATTTTCAAGATGCATTTCTTTAAGAGTAGTTGGCATGCCAATTTGTTGATAGAAGCGAATGTATTTATCCAAAACTTCTTTTGGACGATTTTCTAAGAACAATTGCACAAGAGTTCCGTAGGCTACTTTTTCACCATGAGTCAAATGGTGAATATCGCCAGTGAGAGCTGTGAAACCATTATGGATGGCATGAGCAGCAGCCAAACCACCACTTTCAAATCCAATACCACTAAGAAGGGTATTAGCTTCAATAATATTTTCTAGGGCAGGCGTTACCACTTTAGCTTCACAAGCGGCCATGGCTTGTAGACCATCTGCAAAAAGAATCTCTTCACAGCGTTCAGCAATGGCAACCCCTGCTAGAGTTTGGTGTTTACCTAGCATAGTTTTTCCGTTGGCTTGCATAACTGCTCGAGCTTCTACCCAAGTTGCTAAGCCATCTGCAATACCAGATGCTAACAAACGTTTTGGTGCTTGAGAGATCACTTTACTATCCACCAAAACCAACTCTGGGTTCTTAGAATAGAAGATATAGCGCTCAAAGGCACCCTCGTCAGTATAGATAACAGACAAAGCTGAAACTGGAGCATCTGTAGATGCGATAGTTGGGGCAATAACAACTGACGATTGTAGAAGGTCTGCAATAGCTTTAGCACTATCGATAGTCTTACCACCACCGAGTCCAATAACTAAATCACAGTCTTCTTCTTTGGCTAGGCTGACCACACGATTAATTTCATTATCCGATGCTTCTCCATTAAAGAAGACTGGTACAACTGTGAGTCCATTTTGAACAAGGTATTCTTCGAAACGTTTACCTACAATATCATAAACTACTGAGTCACATAGTAAAACAGGATGAGTTCCCAATTCTGAAATGGCTTTTGCATTTTCAAATAAGGCATTTTCACCTTGAATGTAACGTGACGGACTTGCAAAATTTCTCATGTCTTTCTCCTTTGACATAAATGTATTTATATAGAATCGGTTAAATGGACCTATTCCTATCTTATGCAGGGCTAAATCCTTTTAAGAGACTGTCTATCTTTTGTAGTCAGTACATTATACTGGTCTTGTTTATCATCTAATCGCTACTCTTCTTCTGGGTAGACCAAGCCCCAGTCTTTGCGGAGTTGAGTCATAAGTTCCATGACATCTCGGCTGTAATTGAGGTAGGTATGATCATCCTCGCCTGCAACAGCTGCTTCCATGTCTAGGACTTCATACTGGAGGGCTTTGGCGGTTTCTCCGGCCTCGATGACTTCTTGTGAGCCATCTTCTGTATAGGTGATGACTGCCTTTTGCCCACGTGGGTATTCGTAAAGCTCGATATAGCCCTTGTCATAAGCGATGGTGCCACGTTTAGGTTGTTTAGCATGAAGACTTAGCGTCACCGTCGCCATCTCCCCTTCTGCATTGGTAAGAAGAATGCCCGCTTGCTCATCAACGCCAGTCGGAGCTAATTTAACCTGTGAAACCATCTCTGTCGGTTGCGACGTCATGAACCAACGTACAAAGGAAAGGGCATAGACACCGATATCAAGCAAAGCTCCACCAGCCAAGTTACGATTGAAAAAGCGGTTGGTCATGTCATATTCTTTATAGGAACCAAAGTTCATCTGGATAACCTTAAGAGGTCCTAGCTTACCACTTTCCACGATTTCAGAGAGTTTTCGATAGATAGGCATATGGAAAATGGTCATGGCTTCTGCCAGTTTCACATGATTTTCTTCGGCGAGTTGAATAGCTTCTGTCAATTCCTCACTGTTTAGAGTGATAGATTTTTCACAGAGGACGTGCTTGCCAGCTGCTAAGGCCTTGCGAAGGTAATTAATATGCGTATTGTGAGGCGTTGAGATATAGATAATATCCACTTCAGGATCTTCAAAGACTTGGTCAATCTCTTCATAAAGCTTTTCAATGCCATATTTTTCAGCGAAGGCTACACCCTTGTCATAGGTACGATTGGCAACGGAATAGAGTTTCCCGCCAAGAGCTTCCAAGGCTTGTGCCAATTCGTTGGCAATAACGCCAGTTCCAAGACTAGCCCAGTTGTACTTAATTTGATTTGTCATAGTTTTCCTTTATTCTATTTTTGAATAGTCAATTCATTAATCTGAGATAAGATTTCAACCTCACTCGCTCCTGCCTGAAGCAAGGCTGCAGCCGCATAGGCCCCCTCAATGAGAGGTACCTGTTGAATAAGGATTTCCTTGTCTGAAAATTCCTCAAGCATTTCCAAGTTCATACGTGCACTGCCCAAGTCGTAAAAAGCCAGAAGGCGATTGGCTGGCTGACTGTCCACAGCCACTTGCACATGGTCAAAACTAGATCCCAGGCCGCCATCTTCCAGACCACCTGTAGCCGTCAAAGGGATATCTGGAGCGACTTCACGAATCAGGCTCACCAAACCTTTAGCAATATCCGCAGAGTGGGACACAATCACAATTCCAAGTTCTGGCATATCCTAGCCCTCCGATTCTAGCAAGGCTTTGAAGAGTAGACCAGACGAATAAGAGCCTGGATCAATGTGACCAATAGAACGCTCACCTACATAAGAGGCACGCCCCTTGGTAGCCACAACTTCCTTGGTTGAAAGAACAGCTTGATCAATAAGGTCATTGGTTAATTGACCTTGTTTGACAGCTTCAACAACTGGGTGCCAAACATCCACCATGGTCTTTTCACCAACTTGTGCATGACCACGTTTTTTAATCATCTCGAGACCTGCCTCAAGCACTCCTGCCAAATCTTGACCAGCTTGTTCAGCCTTCATCATGCCCATAAAGGCAGACCCATAAAGCGGACCTGAAGCACCACCAACCTTACTAATCAAGGCCATAGAGACCACCTTAAAAACTTCTGCTGCACTTTGGGGTTCAGTAGTGTTAATAGCCTCAATGGCTGCCGCCATACCACGCGCCAAGTTAGCACCATGATCACCATCTCCAATAGGGCCGTCTAATTCAGACAAGTGGTCTTTTTCTGCTTCAACTTTTTGATCAAAGCCTTGCATCCATTTTACTGCAACTGTTTTATCCATAATATACCTAATTTCTAGTTTTCATGTCAGACTACCAAGCAATGGTCTTAACAGGGCTCTCTAGAGCCTCAAGCCAAGCGTCATCTTCAATCTTCATGAGCGTCAATGAAAGACCTGCCATATCAATCGATGTCATGTAGTTACCTAATTTTCTATAAACCACATCTAAGCCCGCATCTCCAAGAATGCTTGCTACATCGTTAGCAAAGACATACTGCTCCATGAGAGGTGTTGCTCCCATACCATTAATGAGGAGGGCATAGCGTTCACCCGCCTTAGCCTCAAAGGCTTCAAGGAGTTTCCCTGACAATTCTTCAGCCAACTGGCGAGATGGCTGCATAGACTCCTTACGATAGCCTGGCTCACCATGAATACCAATACCATATTCAATTTCATCCTCAGCTAGGACAAAACCAGGCTTACCAACCTCAGGAACCGTCGCACCGCTAAGGGCCAAACCAATGGTGTGGATATTAGGAACAATCTTATCAGCCAAGTCCTTGATTTCAGCCAGAAACTTTCCTTCACGAGCCGCATGACCTAGGATTTTGTGAACGAAAATAGTACCTGCAACCCCACGACGACCTTGTGTATAGAGGCTATTTTCCACAGCAATATCATCGTCAACAACAACGCTAGCTACTTCAATCCCTTCCATCTCAGCCAATTCTTGAGCCATCTCGAAATTCATGATGTCGCCAGAGTAATTTTTAACGACCATGAAGACACCAGCCCCTTGGTCCGCTTCCTTGATAGCTTCCAAAATCTGATCTGGCGTTGGGGACGTGAAGACAGCACCTGCAATGGCTGCCGAAAGCATACCATCACCCACAAAACCAGCGTGGGCTGGCTCGTGACCACTTCCACCACCAGAAATGAGACCAACCTGACCAGCAGCCCGCTCATTTCTTGCGATGACGTCAAACCCCTCAACACGATGTACCAAATCACTGTGAACATAAGCCAAGCCATCTAGCATCTCTGTCACAACATTTTCAGGTTTATTGATAATTTTTTTCATGGGATTGCCTCCTTTTCAAAGGTATCAACTATTTGCACTTACATTTGCTTCCTTCTGTGATTGCTCATTTCCCTATAAATCAAGGACTTCAAGGCTTTTTGAGAAAGACAGCGTAATAATATGTAAACGCATACATTTTATAATTTTATTGTAGCATTTGCCTCTATCAATAGCAAGGCAAAAGGCAAGACCTCCATTTTCCTGACCTCTATCATTAAGTAGAAGAAAAATTTCATAGAAAGTCCTATTTTAGTCGCCAAAGCTATTGAAAAACCACCATTCAAACCTTATAATGGAATGACGAATTAAGCGATAAGGAGGTTCAAATGACCATCGATTTTCCAAGAGAGACAGAAATAGAAACTAAAAACGAAATGGATGCCGTCCTTCAGGCTGGCCGTGTCCTTATGGAGAGCGGTGCTGAGATTTACCGTATTGAAGACACTATGGGACACATGGCCAAGTCTCTTGGTATCAGAGACTTTTCCACTTACGTGGTCAATCGAGGGGTTATGATTTCCGGACTCAACCGCTCAGGTCTTAAGGAGTCTCGTGTCCTAGCTACCTCAGCTCCTTCTATCCATCTGGGCAAGCTCGAGGAAGTTAACCGCTTGTCTCGTGAACTGGCAGAGCAGCCAAATCAACCTGTCTCTAGCATTTTCCAAAAGCTGAAAACTATTGAGCAGAAGACTTTCTATCGTCCTTTAGAGGATATTATAGCCTGTGTCATTGGTGCAGGGAGCTTCTCGCTAGCTCTGGGAAGTAGCTGGATTGACGGAACTGCTGCGGCTATATCGGGACTTTTTGTGGGGATTGGTATGCAGCTCTTTTCTCGTTTTATTCATACCAGTTTCTTGCAGATTATCCTCTCTAGTGCCATTGCTGCTTTATCAGCCAATGTTCTCTACTATCTAGGAATCGGCCAACATCGTAGTGTGATTATCCTGGGAACCTTGATGATTTTGATTCCTGGTGCCTACTTTGTTAATGCTATCCGCGAATTTACCCAGAACAACTACTATAGTGGTCTGGCCCTAATGCTGTCAGGGGTCTCCACTTGTCTGTCTATCTCTGTCGGTGTTCTTGCCATGATTTCACTTCTTCCCTTTGCGGAACAATTATCAGGCATGTTCTCAACACCATCTACCTCATGGCAGGAAGTCTTGATTCAGACCTTCATGGCAGGGCTAGGTACAGCAGCCTTCTCCGTGCTTTACCGAGTGCCCAAGAAATACTTCTTAGACCTTGGGACACTAGGTGCAGGCTCATGGCTCCTCTACCTCTTGATTTGGAACAATACCCATCACGAGGTCCTTGCCATCCTCTTCCCAGCCCTACTGGTTACCTTCACCTCACGCTTTTTGGCCCACTACCGTAGATGTCCAGCTACAGTCTTCTTAGCCTCAAGCATGTTCCCACTCATCCCAGGGATGAGCTTCTACCGTGCGGTCTACTTCCTCTTGATTGGAAATTCGGACCTCGGTCTCAGCTTCCTACGAGCTTGTTTCCTGGCCTCATTTACCATCGCCATCGCCGTCAGTTTGACACAACAAATCCCTAGCCGTTATTTTGTACTAGGGAAGAAGAAATAAATTGTTAAAAGCCATTGGTTTTGTATACCAGTGGCTTTTTTGATATTTCTATTAAGTAATTGACAGCAAAAAAGGTAGCCCTAAAAAGCTACCTAGTAAAATCTACTTCAAATCAAAATATTCCTTAACATCTCTAGCATAACCATACTGTTGGTTTAAACGCTCGAGCAAGTTTTTGTTATGGCCTGGATAATTGTCAATTCTTCGTAATTCTTGATAAAGCTCGATATAAGGCAACTGTTTGTCTTTGGCTAACTGCAACTCTGCCTCATAATTATAGGCAATCTTCCGAAATTGGAGATTAGTAAGACCATCTTCTTCGACATCGACTATGGCATACTGAGCCCTATGATTTTGCAGAGGTGACCAATCAAAATAGGGCATCCCAATCGTACCAGGATTAAGAATCTGTTGCCCCTTACTACCATAGCGAAGCAATTGCTTATGCACATGACCGTAAATTGCCATATCTGTTTGATCATCTAACAACTGATCAAAATGACTGGTATCATTAGCTGGACGTAACTCACCTCCGTAGTTTTTATCCGGTAAATGATGCGTCAGAGAAAAACGAATCCCATTGACTTCCTTTTTCACAACCAGAGGCAGAGAACGTATCCAATCAACATATTTAGGATCCATCTCTTCCATCAAGTACTGGGTAAGTCGCAAGAGCTGAACTTCTTGAGGATTCTCCAGACCATACTCCCCATCCAAAGCCTCCAAAACGCAATCATCCCAATTTCCTCGAACTGTGGCTGTTATAGGAATAGAAGACAAGAGCTCAAATAGTTCATTTCTACCTGGTCCAGGTAACAAAATATCCCCCATTAACCAATATTCTGTCGCACCCAACTCTTGTGCATCCTTTATAACTGCTTCAAGAGCTGTTGTATTTCCATGAATATCTGACAAAATTGCAATACGATGTTTCATCTATACTCCTTTACTGATGGTCTACTAGGTTGAAACCATTACAACATCAACTATTCTTCCTTGACTTCACCCTCATACAAACTTGCTACCAAGCGTTCAAAGGGCTCTATATACTCCCAATACTCAAAAGGGAGATTTGAAATCTTACTTAGATCATTATCATCAAAATGATACACGAGATGGCGTAGTATTTGATTTTCAATATAATGAATATCTCTCAACTGCTCTAGGCTGATTGTATCCAGTTCTATGATGTAGTGACACAAATCATCAAGTGCTTTTACGTCAAATTTTTTCTCCTCGTGTAGGAAGTAGAGAAAGCTCTGATTCTCGGCCCTTTTGTTATCTTCTATCAGATCGCTTTTATACGTCATTCTTACATCCTTTACTTAAATAGCGAAAATTGGGTAACAAGATACTCAAGATTAGAACTACAAAAACACCTAACATTATAATTGTAGTATAGGGGTTAAAGCATAGGCTGATTAACAAGGCAAGACTCATTGTAACCATTAGGTAGCCTAGCTTTCTCGCTACTGACTTACTGACCTCATTGTGATTTTTAGTTGCTAGGCCAATACTTTTAGGAAGATAATTCCCGATTACTAAAAAAATGAGTGCCACTAACCAAATGACAGTCAATCGAACTTGAATTTGGCCTCCTAAGGCAAAAGTCAATATGAGACCTTGAATGATGACTGCAGAAAACGGAATAAGCCATAACATAAACTCTTTTAAGAATGAAATGGTTATTTGTTTAAAAGATGAAAATAAGAGATTATAAATGACAAGAGCAATAAAGGGAAGGAAAACTATTGCTAGATTACGATCCATAAAACCATTGGCTTGTTCTTCCATATTAAAATGGATAGCCACCCGGTTTGGGAGTTGATTGTAAAAGACTAGTCCGACAATAACCGGTGTGAGTATTACTAGATTGCCAATGACTCTTTGCATATTATTTTTCATCTTCTTTTCCTCCAAGTGACTGAATCCAGGTTAGAATTTCTTCAAAAACAGTCAAGTTCAAACTATAGTAAATAAAATTCTTCTGCTTTTCTTCTTCAATAAGTCCTGCTTTTCTCAAGGTAGACAAATGATGAGAAACTGTTGCGGGAGCCAAGTCAAACTGCTGGCTGATTTCACCTGCAGACTTGGGCCCAGACTTTAGATAGTCTAAAATTTCTCTCCTCACAGGGGCAGAGATAGCTTTAAGTGTTTCTGATAATCCCATGACTTCCCTCCTTCTTCCAAATTTTGCTTGTCAGGAGTCCTACACCTAGAACATAAATAGCTAAAATGGCTTCGATTAGTAAGAGATTGCTAACTATTCCTTGTTGATAAGCACCTGCCAAAAAATCGATGGTAGCATGAAGTAATATCGCCACAAAATAGAATGAGAGCTTATGCTTAGTGACTGCTAGAAAATCCCAAGCTGTAAGCAAGACTTGTAGTAGTAAGGCAACTAGTCTTTCAAAGAGAGACATAACAACAGCAAAGCCTGTTAATTGTTTGACCTGACCTACTAGAAGTGAAGGTAACTGACTGGCCTGACCTGAATGGATGGCCTGTAAAACAATTATGTTAGTGAGTAAGCCCATCACTCCAATCAAGATAAATTCACTAAGACCATGTCCAAAACCGTAGGCTACAATATCAGACGTCATCAAACTTCTTTTCTTTTCGAGAATCTTAAAAACCAAATAGCGTGTTGTTTCTTCAACAAGGCCAGCCATAAATCCTCCATAAAGAATGGGCAACCATTTAGAAGAGTGAGCAAGACCAGAAAGAGCCACAGCATTGATAGGTCCTTCAATCATCATGACAGGTAAGGCAAAACCAATCAGACCTACTAAGAAGAGCTTGATTGAAAATTGCCATCTTTTCTTCAGAATGATAAAACCAATTACGGCGATAACTAACATGGTAAGAATTGTCATAAAAAGGAATGTTTCCATTTGATTTATCCTTTCATTGAAACGGAGCATCAATACGACTTGAGTCAGAATACCTATTTCCATACTTTTCGAAATAGATTCTACGCTTTTCTGAAAGCACTGTCAAGACTATTTCGAAAATAATCTAAATAGGAGCACAAAAAAGACCGTTTTCACGATCTTTTTTGTCATTTTAATTATTAAGCATCACAAACAGATAAATCATCTCAAAAACATGGCGATTGATGACAATCCTATTGCTAGATTAGCGTTACGTTCTGATTCATTTTGGAATTCTGTGAGTGTCTTACTCAATTCACTCAATCCTGAACTCAGTGAAATCCCTTTAGAAAGATTGTCGACAGCTAGAACTTGAATAGCTCTGCGTAACTCTGCAAGAAGTTCACCATTATCCTTCTTTCCAACTTCTATTTCGTTTTTAAACGTTACGAGCAAGTTTCTCTCTTCTTCAGTTGTTTCTGGATTTAGAATCAGATTATAGATATTGTTTAAGATATCTTCAATTTGGATATTATTACTTTTTGTCAACTAGAACACTCCCTAAATAGATCCTGCTTTTCTCAAGGTAAACATTTGATTTATACTATCATCGAATTCGGAAAGAAATGCTATCTTGGTGAGCACACCTATTTTCTTTTTTTGAAAAATATTCTACGCTTTTCATAGACTACTGTCAAGACTATTTCGAAAAAATCGAAATAGAGATACAAAAAAAGACCGTTTTCACGATCTTTTTTCTTGAGAATTTTCCCTCATTCTCGTCTCTGTGTTCTCTGGACAGTCACTGGGCCTACTACTGCTTATCTTCCTGGGACATATTCGCCAGTGTTGGCATCGTAATAACGGCGTTGGCCATTGACTGTGACGTAGGCTCCTTTAACTTGGCGACCTGATTGGTCAAAGTAAAGGTGTTGGCCATTGATGACTTGTTCGCCTGTTACGGCATAGCCATCAGCTCCGAAATAAGCCCAAACGTTTGGCTCGATTTGAGCAAAGCGGTTGGTTACAGGTTGACCATCGTTTTCGTCATAGTACTTGTAACGACTACCGACCTTAACGGCTTTGCCCTTGTATTGGATACCATTTTGGTCAAAGTAGTATTCCTTGCCATTGATAGTCCACTTGCCTTTAAGGGCTTGGCCATCAGTATTGAAGTAAGACCATTGGTTTGGTGCAATCTCAGCAAAGCTGCTTGTGACAAGAGCTCCACTGTGGGCATCATAGTAATAAGTCTTACCATCTTCAACAATGGTTTTACCCTTGACTTGGATACCATTTTTATCAAAGTACTTAAGGTATCCATGATCAGCACGAACTTGGCCGATAGCCAGTGAACCGTCTTGTTTGAAGTACATCCACTGGTCATCACCAACTTGGAGGTAGCGTCCGCTAGCAAGAATACCTGATTCTGGCTCATAGTAATACTTAATGCCGTTTTCCTCGATAATTTCACCCTTAGCTTGGCTACCATCTTCCTTGAAGTAATAGAGGTGACCATCAATGTATTGGCGTCCTGTGACACGGTTACCTTCTTTATCAAAGTAGTTCCATGCCTTAGTTGCTGGGTTGTAGACAAAGATGCTACGTCCGATTTCGCCTGCTGGTGTGATGTAGCGAGCCTTACCATTTTCAAAGATAATAGAATCTGCACGATTGCTGTAGGCCGTACCGACACTACCATCTTGGTTAAAGTAATAAGTCTTACCGTCAATGACACGTGAGCCAGTCACAGTGTTACCATCAGCGTCAAAGTAATAACGTTTACCTGTGCTGCTGTCTGTCGCAAAGACGTTACGTCCCATGTCACCAGTTTCAGCAACATAGTAATGCAATTTGCCATCATCTGTACGAACAACGCGATCCTTAGCCTGGATACCCGTTTCACGGTCAAAGTAGAAATGGTGGCTACTCCAATGAAGGTTACCCACTACCATTGTTCCTTGAGTCGTAAAGGCACGGACCTGCTTATGCTTGTCATCAAAATCAACGAAGGCATTCTTAACCATGGCACCGTCTAGACCGTAATAGTAGGTATAGCCGTTGCTAGCACGACGAAGGGCGTTACGCAATTGGATACCATTGTCAAAGAAATAGTAATCCTTGTTATTGATGTTTCGAGCACCCTTGGTCATCTTACCGTCACCACCGAAGTAATACCAGTTACCACTACCATCTTGAACAAATTCATTCTTAACGGTTTGGTTATCACGAAGGAAGTAAACGTCTTGTCCACGACGTTGGAAGACTTGAGTGCTTGTGATGGCACCTGTGTCACGAAGTGGTGTTGGCAAGAGTTGGCCGTTGGCTGAAGTATTGAAGTACTGGTTGGTCTTGTCATCACGAAGGACATAGTTGATGCCTCGTCCAAGGATGTTAGTTCCGTTGAAGTACTTAGCAGACCATTTGGTAATCTTTTCATTCGTTGGCAACTGCTTACCATTTGAGATTTGTACACGGTTGAAAATAGATGGGTACTTAGCTTTAAGCTCATCAAGGAAGGCACCACCGTATTTACCTTGATAGTCTGTACCATCTGTACGGGTATTTGCCACATAGGCTTGGTCAATAATTTGGTAGCCTCCTTGATGGTTTCCGTAGCCGTTAACACGTGTCGCATTTACCACTTCTTTTCCTGGAAGGTTATAGATTTGGTCTGGCACCCAATCAGCAATGGCTTGAATACCGTCTTTATGGAGGGCACGAAGAACGTTAAGGAGGTCCTCAAGTGAGCCGTATTTATTATTTTGACTCAAGGCCATATCGTAACGGTCATCAAAGGCATAACCATTGTCAATTGTTGAATCAAGGAAGGTACCATCCTTACTTGAAACGTACTGTGGTGGAAGTCCAACAGACGTAACACCCCAAGCTTTGAGCAAATTAGTGTTCTTAGCCAAGACACGGTTCATGTAGAGTTCTGGCTGATTGTCCGCAAAAGCTTGGAAGTTTGAGAAGGCTTCATACATAACTTGCGAATCAAGGGCTGCTGAAGACTTGTAAACTTGACCATCGCTATTGGCACGGTTACTTGGCTGTGTACGTGCGTCTTGGTTAGCCTTAGCCCCGACTGGTACCCAGACACCGAGATAACCTGAGACTTGGACATTTTCAACACCAAAAACATCGTTGGCGTTGAAGGTCAAGTTCCCATTCCAGTCGGTACGTTTAAGAAGGTTTTTAGGCACATCAGAATCGTTGAGGTAGGTTGCTATACCATCTTTTGTTGTCAAAAGTAATGGGCGATAAAGCTGATTACGGTGGGCTCTACCCATATTCATCGTTACAGTTTCATTGCTACCCAATCGGAAATCATAGTTGTTGGTCATGATGACACCCATCCCTTGCGTACGGGTTTCAGCAGTTCCCCAATCAGTTCTGTTATTGGCACCTTTACCATAACGAACTGATGTCAAGAGGCCGTCATTTCCGACTTTCTTCACTTCCATGTCTTGACCGCCAGCTACATACTTGATACGGGCACGCAAGAGGGTGTCGATAGCATCAAAGTAAGGCGTCTTTTTCGCCATGTAGTGACCATCCTCACGGTAGAGGTCCCCGTAATAAACACGTGTTACAGAGTCCTTGTTGGTCAACATGAGGGCATAGACAGATGGCAAGTTGTATGACGCATAAGTCTTGTGAGCCTTATCAATATCCGCATTGTAAATCTCGAAGGCCTTCTTTATTTCATCACGGGTGAAATTGTAACCAAACAGATTTGGGTTGATACGATCACGGATGATACGTTGGATAATGGTTTGCGCTTCCGTATCGTGGGCACGGGTGAAAATATAGTTGGCCATACGTTCACCGTTCTTATCGTTAGCACCTCGTGGATTCAAACTACTATTCATAAAAGCAGTCATGTCCCCAAGCTGCATACGTGTATTTTTATCACGCATCAAAAGGTTGGTAAGAGCATTACGAAGGGCATTATCAATCGGCAGTTGTGCCCCCTTATTGTCCTTGTTGTAATATGGGTCGTTGGCAGACCACGCTTCCAAGTATGACAAGTGTTTGATCGCATTAGCTTCGGACTTGTCAACACCATAGGCTGCTTTGAAGTAATCTGAAGCGATTTGGAGAAGGTCAGCATCCACATTGTCCAAGGCATCGACACGCAAACCGTCAAAGTTAGCAGTTGGGTCATTGGCCATGATACTTCCGATATTCATCATAAAGTGGAGCCAGTTAAGTTGCTCCGCCTGAACAGCTGGGTTTGAGTTATCAATATCGTTGGCAAGCAAGAACTCAAGACCACCGATAGAATTGTCCTTGAAGTACTTACGTGTACCCGTCTGATTAGTCGGTGTGCGGTTAAGCAAACGATAGTCAGAGTTGGCGTAGCTAGTACGGTTACCAGTATCACCCTTACTGTTGTTAAAGAGCAACTGTCCACCTTGCAAGTGGTCGTATGAACTATTTTCAGTGCTACTATTCCAACCAGGCTGAGTCTTGATAAACTGATCAATACTTGTACGCAACCAGTTGGTATTGCCTTCACGCGCAATACGTTCTTCAATCTTAGTCTGAACCGTTTTAGCAGCTAGATTTAGACTTTCCTGGCTAGAGTTGGTTGAAAATGATCCCGCACCAAGACCTTGATTTTGCATGTAGTTTAGGTAGTTAACCTGAGTTGATTTGTCAGGCCACCAAACCATCAAGAGTGGACGTTTGTCCGCTTCAGTTGAAGCTGTCCAAGTCTTACCATCCTTGAGAATACTCTTTGGACGGTACCAAGCATCCGCAGTGATGAAGGAGTCGAGTTGGTCCAAAGATTTGTTATCGTTTTTGTAGAGCTGATTTCCAGATGAAAAATCTACAGTCGCCTTGATAGGTTTAGTTGAAAATTCATCCTGTGACTTGGTCGCAAGAGCCCCTGTTTCAGCATCAAAGTAATATGACTTACCATCTTGCTCAAAAACGAAGTTCTTACGCACACTACCGTCACTATTGACATAGTATTGTTTGCCGTTAATCCATTGGATACCAGTCGCTGTGTTTGTGTTGGCTTCACGAGTTTCTGCCAAGGCACGACGACTACGTGTACGAGCTTCTGTATTTGGCGTATCAGTTGTTGCCGCACGGTCTGTAGTAGCTGTTGCAGTCGCATTATTTGTATCTGTCGTTGTAGCACTCGTATCAGCTGCAGCTGCTTGCACATTTGTACTTGGTGCTGCTTGACCTGAGTTAGTATCAACTGTCGCTGTGTTTGCAGCAGGTGCCGCTGCCCTATCTGTAACATCGGTTGTCGTGCTAGTCGCATCTGCGACAGGAATAGACACGCTCGCAGTATTAGCATCTGCTGAGATAGTTGGTGCTACTGTAGTTGCTGCATCATTAGTTGTGGCAGGCGCTTCTCGAAGCAGATTCTGACTACTATCACCCGACTGATTCGCAGGATTTTGCTCATCGGCCTGAACCTGTTGATCCACCAACAAGGTTCCACCAGCAACAGTAACCATTGAGAGTGCTGTTACCCCAATTGTCACCCAATTCTTCTTCACTTTATGCATTTTAAAGCGTACTTTTTGTTCCATATTATATACCTTTTTCCCTTATATTATTTCTATCATAAGCTATTTGACAAGGGAATACAATTACACAACTATAATGTCAGCTTAATGTATAGCCCCTAGTTTTCTAAGAAATCAGGCTCAAATGAATGGTAGACTAAACGAGGAATTGGTAACTGACGGTATCATTAGGCTATGGCCCCTCCAAATACTCCTTGCACCCCAACAATCTTAATTTATTTTTAAATAAAAAAACCTTCATTTCTAAGATGAAATAAAGGCTTTGTGGGAGGTATTAGCGAATGACTGTGAAAGCATGTGTGGCTAATGGGTTAGGAGGTTGCGCTGCTTTCCATGTTTGGTAGTCCGAAAAACTCTTGATTGGTGTTTTTAATTATTTTCCATGTACTACCACCTAGTAAAAAAGGCACCTATGGTCTCAATAATTGCATAGAGGAATGCTTTTTTACGTGTTCTGGAATCTGTTTTATAAAAGTAATAATTCGAAATTAAAAGAAATAATATGACAATGATAATCCAAGCCAAGATAAGCATGATTTTCCTCCTCTAAAAAGCCAGTTACACCTTGAGTTTAACGAAGATAGTTCCCCATAACTCCCCCTAACTCTATTTTCCTAAATACAACTATAGTACCCATTATAACACGGCTATGGCTCCTTCTTTTGAATATGAGAGGGACAAAATTATTAGGATTTAAGCGTGGAAAAAGCACCTAAACAAACAGCAAAACCTTATCTTCACTAAAAAAACCAGCAAACGCTGGCTTTTTTGTCTATTTAATCATCTAGAGTTCTGATAGGAAAATAATAATAGTAATTTATATAGGAAAAGGAAAAATTCGCTCTAGATTTTTAAAGTACATATTAATTAACGACGCTGTCTCAATTCACCAGTTTTGGCATCGCAGAAGAGACGTTTACCACCAACATAGACATAACGTCCCTTAACTTGACGACCTGAACCGTCAAAGTAAAGCTGTTTGCCATTGATGACCTGTTTCCCAGTCACTGCTTGACCTGCTGCGTTGAAGTAATACCAGCAACCACGTCCAGCTTCGACAAAGCGATTCACCACTTGTTCACCAGTGTGGGCATCAAAGTAGCATTTCTTACCTTGGACAGTGAGCAACTTACCTTTGACTTGAGCACCGTTGCTACCAAAGTAGTAAACTTTATTGTTAATGTTTTGAAGACCTGTCACTTTGTGACCTTCTTGGTTAAGGTAAGCCCATTGGTTAGCCGCGATTTGAATGAATTGGTTAATGACTGCTTGACCAGTAACGGCATCATAGTAACGTCCTTCAGCCCAGCCACCTTTTAATTGGCTATGGTCTTTGTTGAAGTAATAGAGTTTACCATCAATCACTTTTGCACCTTGAACGAGGCAACCAAAAGCATCCGCATAATACCAGTTGTTGTTTTCAAAGATAAAGCGTGAGACAGCCATTTCACCTGTTTGAGCTGAAATGTAGTATTGCTTGTTGCCTTCTTGCATCATCTGACCTTTGATTTGACGGCCTTCTGAGTCAAAGCAGTATTCTTTACCATTGATGATACGTTTTCCTGTCACAGCGTAACCATGTTCATCAAGGTAGTACCAAGCTTGGTTTTCTTTATTTTGAACAAAGGTATTTACGGCCATATTACCAGTATCAGGGATGAAGTAACGGATACGGCCATCTGAGAAGCGAATAAATTTGTCTTTAGCTTGGATACCTGTTTGTGTATCAAAGTAGAAGGTTGTGCCACACATTTCAAGGAGACCAGTAGCCATGTGACCATAACAATCGAAATAGCGGACATCCTTACGATAACCTGCAAAATCGTAGAAACCGTTGATAGCTTTCACACCATTTTTATCGTAATAATAAGTGTAGCCATCGCTACCTTTAACAAGTGAGTCACGAGCTTGAAGACCATTTTCAAGGAAGTAATAAGCCTTACCATCGATAACCTTTTCACCTTTGACCTTTTGGCCATATTGGTCGTAATAATACCATTGATTTTCGCCTACACGGACAAATGAAGACTTGGCATTGTTCGAATCAACACTTGGTTTAGTCTCACCTGTGATGATTTGGTAACCTGAGTTATTTTGTTGATTTCCTTGCGAAATGATAGTGACATTAGCATTTGAACCGTTTGAATGACCTACTGTCACATTTGGAAACAGTTTATTTGAATTCGAAACGATAGTAACATTCGGCGTTGTTCCTGAAGCCGTGATAGTGATTGTCGTGTTTCGACCACCATTCCAATGAATGCCATTTGAGTCAGACGAACTCGTCGTAATTGTCGCAAAACCGCTAGCTGACGATGATGATGACCATGATGATGAAGACGAGTAAGAATACCAAGCTGAACTTGATGAGCTTGACGAACTTGACGCACTAGCACTTACTGATGACGAACTGCTACTTGATTGGTAAGCAGAACCTGTTTGTGATGAATTGGAGTTTTGTGTTCCTACTACTTGAGAGGATTGTGACGAACTGACTTGACCAGATCCACCACCAACCACGGTCTGTGATGAGCCTCCTGTTGAGGCAGATGATGAAGACTCGTAGCCTGAGTTTGTTTGGCTGCCATAGTTAGATGACACTGCTGACAAATGACCAGCATCTTCTGTCAAGGTTGGCGAATAGCTTTCATTAATCAATGAAGCACTTGACTCAATGCCAGCATCTGTTTGTTCAAAACCGTCACCATTAGGAAGTGACACTTCATCTGCTTGTGCCGATTGGTCCGCTAAAAGAGCTCCACCCGCAAGTGCAACCATCGACAGCGTACTAACTCCAATAGTCACCCAATTCTTCTTGACCTTGTGCAACTTAAATCCAACTTTCTTTTCCATAACATACACCTTTCAATATAACTTTATTTCTCTGTACTATGTTAAGGGATTTTGGAAGCGAATACAATTACAGATGCATAACTCTAGTCTCATAAGACTAACCTTCTACCCATAATCTATTTGAAGAAGCAAGTCTAAGATATATACCTATAGCCTTTATATGTTAGAAAACGTTACCAAAAGAACGTTCGGATTTTCATAAATTCACACATAAATTCCGATGTTTAGCCGTTTTATCTCCCCCTTCATTAAAGGACTGAGTATAGTTTAAAGCGAAAGTAAGCAGTTTATTGAGGATTCTCTTAATCAAACTCATTGTTTGCTTACAATCCACTAGACATTTCGAGGGAAATGATAAAAGAAAAGTACTTGAAAGAAAATACTTCAAGTACTTAAAAGTTTTGAAATTATGTGGAAAGCTGCTGATTTTCAATCTATAAGCTTCTGGGATAGTCCCAAAAATACATTTTCTCTGCCTACTTATCGTTTTCTGACCCAAGCTCCAGTATTGGCGTCATAGTAACGGCGTTGGCCTTTAACCCAGACGTAACGGCCTTTGACCTGACGGCCAGAAGCGTCAAAGTAGAGGTGTTGGCCGTTGATGACTTGTTCACCAGTTACGGCTTGGCCTGAGGCGTTAAAGTAATACCAAACACCATGAGAAATTTGGATAAAGCGATTGGTCACGGCTTCACCACTGTTGGCATCAAAGTAGTATTTCTTGCCTCTGTAAGTCAGAAGTTTCCCTTTAGCTTGGACCCCATTGCCTTCAAAGTAGTAAAGTTTACCATTGATATGCTGGAGACCAACTACCTTTTGACCATTTTGGTTGAGGTAAGCCCATTTGTTGGCACCGACTTGGACGAAGCGGTTGGTTACGGCCTGACCTGAGTCACCATCATAGTAACGGCCGTTGGCCCAGGCACCCTTGACTTGGCTATAATCATTGTTGAAATAGTAGTGATTACCATTAATGACTTGAGCACCTTTAACCAACTTACCATTGCCATCGACATAGTACCACTTGTTGTTTTCCGTCACAAAGCGTGAACGGGCAATTTCACCGCTATCGCCATCAAGGAAGTAACGTTGGTTATTGATAGTGACAAAGTGTCCCTTAACCTGACGGCCTTCATTGTCAAAGTAATATTGCTTACCGTTAATAGTTTGAAGGCCTGTCACGGCATAACCGTTGCTATCGAGGTAATACCAAGCCTTGTTCTCAGGATTTTGCGCAAATCGGTTGACCGCGAGATTTCCTGTATCTGGAATGAAGTAACGTATGCGGCCGTCCGCAAAGCGGATAAACTTGTCTTTGGCTTGAATACCTGTCTTTTCATCGAAATAGAAGGTTGTGCCATACATGTCGTGGAGACCACGATACATTTGACCGTTACCATCAAAATAGCGAACATCTTGGCGAGGACCCGCAAAGTCGTAGAATCCATTGAAGGCCTGAACTCCTTTAGGATCGTAGTAATAGACGTGACCATCACTGCCTTGGCGAAGAACATGACGTAGCTGGAGACCATTGTCTAGGAAGAAATATTTCTTGCCATCAATGACCTGTTCACCTGTGACCATGTTGCCATTCTTATCAAAGTAATACCACTGGTTGGCACCGATTTGAATGAAGGTATTCTTAGCAAGGTAGCCACTCGTTGAGAGGTATTGGACCTTATCTCCCACCCTACGGAAACCAGTTGCTGTGATTTCAGTCATTTGTTTAGGAAGGAAGGTTTGACCTGCTTTCAGGTTGAAGTATTGGTTTGTAGCGTTATCTTGCAAGACATAGCGAGCCCCTGTCCCTTGGATATTGCTTCCATTGAAATACTTGGCTGACCATTGCGTGATTTTCTCATTGGTTGTCAATTTACGGCCATTTGAAATCTGTACGCGCTCAAAGATAGCTGGGTATTTCGCCTTCAACTCATCGAGGAAGGCACCACCGTACTTGCCTTGGAAGTCATTGCCAAAGGTACGTGTTTTAGCTGCGTAGAGACTATTGTAGATTTCGGCATTTGGACGTGGTGTGCCGTAGCTGTTGGTACGTGAGGCTGTTACCACTTCTTTTCCAGGAAGGTTGTAAATTTGATCTGGAACCCAGTCAGCAATGGCTGAGATACCTTCAGCGTGAAGGGCACGAAGAGCATCCATGAGGTCTTTGAGTGAACCGTATTTGTTGTTCTTGCTCATGGCAATATCGTAGCGGTCCTCGAAGGCGTAGCCGTTTTCAATGATAGAATCCAAGAAGGTTCCGTCCTGGCTAGACACGTATTGTGGCGCAAATTCAAAGGAAGTGATTCCCCACTCTTTGAAGAGTTTGGCATTTTGAGCAATAACACGGTTGGTGTACTGACTTGGTGTTTTAACGAAATCTTGGAAGTTTGAGAAACCTTCATAGATGACCTGTGAGTCGAGAGCATCTGTTGATTCAAAGACCTGCTCACCCTTCTTGGTCGTCGAAGCCTTGGTGCGAGCATCTTGGCTTTCTAAAGCACCTACTGGCACCCAAACTGCCAAATAACCAGAAACTTCAACGGTTGAATGACCAGCGATATCGTCTGCCGTGAAGGTCAAGTTCCCTTGATTGTCCGTATAGCGAACCAATCCTGCTGGCACATCAGAATCCTTGAGGTAGGTCGCAAGACCTGTTGATTTGCTGAGGAGCAATGGACGGTAAGCCTGATTTTTGTGGGCAGCTCCCATATTGACCACTAGACGGTCATTAACTGCCAGCTTCATATCTGGACGGTTGGCTGTAAGGACGAGCATCCCTTGGTTGCGTGTTTCAGCAGTACCAAGCTGGTTGGCTTCTTCTGCTCCTTTACCATAACGCACAGATGACATGATTTCATAGCCATTAAGCTTAGTGACCTTCATGTCTTGACCACCTGCTACATATTTGATGCGAGCACGGAGCAGAGCATCGATGGCATTATAGTATGGTGATTTTTCAGCCATGTATTGGCCATCATCGGTAAAGAGGTCACCGTAGTAAACACGAGTGATACTGTCCTTGTTGGTCAACATTGTGGCATAGGCAGCTGGAATATTGTACTGGGTGTACTTTTTATCAGCCTTGCGCATGTCCGCATTGTAGATTTCGAAGGCCTGTTTGAGCTCATCCATAGTGAAGGTGAAACCATCTGTTTTTGGATTAATCTGCTTGCTGATGATATTGGCCAAAACAGCTTGCACTTCACTATCATGGGCACGCACGAAAATATAATTGGCATCACGTGGCGTGTGTTTCTGCTCACTTGAACGGTTGTTAAGAGAATTAGTAATGACACGTTCCAAGCTACCACGGTAATTGCTCTTACGCAAGAAAGTCGTCAAAAGCGTTTCACGTAGTGGATTGTCGATGGACAACTGAGCACCCTTGGTATCCTTGTTGTATTGATGGTCGTTGTATGACCAAGCTTCAAGGATTGACAAGTGGGCAATAGCGTTGGCTTCATTGTCAGCCACACGGTATTTTTCCTTGAAGTAGTCAGAAGCAATCTGCAAGAGGTCCGCATCCACATTGTCCACCGCATCGATACGAACACCGTCAAAGTTGGCACTTGGATCATTGCCAAGGATAGAACCAATATTCATGATGTAGTGGAGCCAGTTTAGTTGCTCAGCCTGAACAGCTGGGTTAGAGTTGTCGATATCGTTAGCCAAGAGCAACTCGTAGCCACCATTTGAACGGTCAATATGGTATTTGCGTGTCCCCGTTTGGTTAGTCGGTGTGCGGTTCATGAGGCGGAAGTCTGAATTGGCATGACTAGTCGTACTATTATTGAGGAAGGTCAGAGCGCCTCCTTGCAAGTGGTCTTTACCAACTAAGAGATTGTCCTCACTCTCAGAGTTCCAGCCAGGCTGTGTTTTGATGAAATCTGACATCAACTGGCGAAGCCAAATGGTATTGCCCTCACGACCAATACGTTCCTCAATTCCTCGTTGAACCGTTTCGGCAGCAGCTGCCAAGTCATAGCTCATCATGTCGGTCGTATAGGTCTTATTACCAAACCCTTGTTGACTCATATAGTTGAGGTAGTTAACCTGTGTCACCTTGTCTGGCCACCAAGTCATCAAAAGGGGACGATAATCTTTCTCAGTTGAAGCTGTCCAATTTTTTCCATCCTTCAAAATCTGTTTTGGACGGTACCAGCTATCAGCCGTCAAGAAATTGTCCAAGTGTTCAAAACTCTTGCTTGACGTGTCGTAGGCCTGGTTATAAACCGCATAGATAGAGTTATTTGGAATGGCATCGGCACGATACAAAGGTTTACTTTGATCTACCATAGCCCCAGTCTCATCGAAATAATAAAGGCGACCATCAAGTTCAATGGCTGTGTTCTTTTTCACAACGCCATTTTCAACATAATACTGCTTGCCATCAATCGTCTTCAAGTTAGAAGCTACTGGCTTATAGTCAAGACTTGGCTGACTTGGTTGGACTGGCTTGTTAGGTTGAGACGGTTGACTTGGTTGAACAGGTTTGTCTGGTTGATTTGGCTGCGTTACAATGGTCACATTTGGTCTTGTGCCATTTGGACTTGTCACCGTCACGTTTGGCTTAGGCGTGTTTGGCCCTGTGATAATGGTTATATTTGGAGTCGTACCGCTGGCCGTAATCGTGATGTTAGTGTTGCGGTTAGCATTGATACGAATAGTACTATCAGCAGCGCGTGTTGCGATTGATGGTGCTGCATTGGTCAAGACTCTAGGTCTTGCTTGTTCTGTCACACTTGGAGTAGACTGAGCACTTGTTTGCCCAGCTACTTGAGTTGATGTCTGACCTTGTGACACCTGTCCAGTAGTCTGTGTCTCTTGGCCACTGGATTGAGTTTGCGAAGATACTGCCACTTCCTGACTGGCAACTTGACTGTTTTGTGCTTGAGCAGTTGTTTCTTGGCTAACCGCACTTGTCACCACCTGAGAGTTTGTTTCGTGACTTACGCTGGCTGTTGCTACTGCTGACACACTTGCTTGAGCACTCGCTTGCTCAGTAACAGTTGTGGTCGTCACTAGACTGGCAGTGTCATCCTCACTTAGTTGCTGTAAGCCATCACCATTTGGCGTACTTGTCTCATCGGCCTCTACTTTTCCTTGAGCTAGGAGACTTCCACCTGCCAAGGCAACCATTGAGAGGGTCGTCACCCCGATAGTTACCCAGTTTTTCTTAACCTTGTGTAGTTTAAAACGTACCTTATTTTCCATCTATATCAATCATCCTTTTTCTGTTGTTGTCTCTACTCTATGATATATTCAGACAAATTACAAATAGGAAAAAGTCATCTTTTCTTCATAAATCTCTGCCACGCGCTCAGTTTTATTAACTTTGATTACTGAAAATGAGACCTTACACCATATGTAAGGTCCTAAATAGAGTTTTTTTGCTTCTCAAACTCCTTCAAGTGCTTATCTTCAAAGGCTTTTGAAGATTAAAGCAAGCTTCAATTAACCTTAAGAGATAGCAAAACTATGAGAGAAGTAGCCCCTAAAAAGACAATTCTGAAAAGAAAATTTTAGATAGAAAGACTCTATTTTTTCATCTGACTAAGATCGTGGTCTGTCTATGAGGAACAAAAATTAAAAATATAAATGATTTACACAGGTGAATTCTTATTTGACTAACGAAACTAAATATAGAATCTTTTATGTCAGTTCTTTAACATTTTTGATAATTCCGTTAGTTTCTGTTGTTTATTCTTAAAAAAGGATTATAATGAAGCTAGGTGAATATGTAAGCGTTTTAATTTTGCTTTAAAGGACACTTGGGGGATTATCTAAAAGATTGACATTAGTTACCTAATGCCTAAATAAGGATTATAGTAGGATAACCATTCCTGAGTCACTTTGAACCATCAAACTAGGGCTCATAAAAAGAATACAGCATCATTTCAAACTAGAGCTCTAGAGGGGACGCCTCATACTAGTAAGCTCTAGTTTTTTGTGTCTTAGAAGCCCAAAATAAACGAGATCTTCTATGCTTAGAAAGGAGGAAAATTCCGAACGGCTCTCGTTTTTCTAGAATCATTTCGTCAGGACTCATGTTTGCCTCGAACAGTCTCGTAATATAGAAATTGAGGAGGCTTGGAGAAATAAGGATTGTCACAAAAAGATTAACTTACATCGTTAGGGACTCCTCCCCAATGCTCACTTTTCATAAACTCTCATGACAGCCCTTATTTTGCAGTATGTAAAAAGTTTAAAATGAAAGGAGAATTACCATGGAAAAGAAAGTACATTTTAAACTTCACAAAGTTAAAAAACATTGGGTAACTATTGCAGTGACAGGACTTGCTTTGGGATTGAGTTTTGCAGGACTCAGCTACGCTTCAGCTGAAGAACAACCTACACCTGTTAATGAAGCAACTGTTGAAGCCATCATCAAAGAAGGCGCTATTGACGTTGAGGCTCCAGCAAGTAATGAAGCCACAACTAAACCTGTAGAAAACACAGCTGCTACCGCTTCGAGCGAGGTTGCCACTGTGTCAGAAACACCAGTGGTCACCTCTGAAGGGGCTTCAACAGAAACAGTCTCTGAAAAACCAAGCTCTGAAGTCACAAGCACAGCTAGTTCGGAAGCAGCTAATTCTGAAACTACACATTCTGAGGTAAGTGCTAGCCCTGAAGTAATCGAAAAAACAGTGGTTACAGGCGGTCAATACACTAGCGATGACCAAGGTAACTGGTACTATGTTAAGGATGGCAAGGCGCTTACTGGTATACAAACTATTGACTATGTAGACGTTTACTTTGATGCTGATGGTAAACAAGTCAAAGACGATACCCGTCAGATTGATGGTAGTACCTATCATTTTGCTAAGGATAGTGGTCAAATCACGCGCAATGCCTTTGCCTCTGACAAAATGGGGAATTGGTACTACTTTGGTCAAGATGGTAAAGCACTTACTGGTAAACAAATTGTTGATAACTTCACACTCTACTTCTACCCTAACGGGGTTCAAGCCAAGGATGCCTTTGTTATTCTTGATGGCAATACCTATTATTTCCAAAAAGACAGTGGTCAACTGGTTAGCAATCGTTATTGGTCTGATGACGAAGGCAACTGGTACTACAGCGATAAAGATGGTCGCCTCTTAATCGGTGCTCAAACTGTTGATTTTGTAAATGTCTACTTCTATGATGATGGTGTCCAAGTTAAAGGTGACTTTGCGCCAAACGGCCATTATTATGATAAAGATAGTGGAGCCCTCGTTACCAACCGTTATGTCGAAAAAGATGGCAAGTGGTACTATGTCAATGATAAGGGCGATAAATTAATTGGTGCTCAAACTATAGATGGTGTAGAAGTCTATTTTGATAAAGACGGTGTCCAAGCCAAAGGTATTTTTGCCAATGCTGATCATTTTTATGACAAAGACACAGGTGCTGCTGTCCGAGACCAAATCGTCGAAGTCGATGGCAAACGCTATTATGTTGGTCAAGATGGTAGAAAAGTTTACTCAGGAACACATATTGTTCATGGTGAAGAAGTGAATCTTATCGTTGGAGATGGTCATCAAGGCTTCGGAGAATTCACATACTACGCAGATAGTGGAGACTATATCGGATTTGATGGTAAAAAGGTTACAAAAGCTGGTTTCGTTAAAACCAAAGATAATCACTGGTATTATTTAGACGGTAAGGGAAACAAATTAGTCTCCGTTCAAGTTATCGATGGCGAACTCTACTACTTTGGACTTCCTACTCGTAAATACTACTACGGAATGCAAAGTAGAGGTGAGCTCATCTATGCGTATTACAGTGATACTATCCCTAACAGCAGCCACATCTACTATCTGGATGAAGCAACAGGCGCTGCTCTTAAAAATCAGTACCATGAATGGGAAGGTAGTTGGTATTACTTTGGTCCAAACTGGTACGCCTTGACCGGTGAACAAACCATTGACAATGTCCCAGTCTACTTCCACAGTAACGGTAAACAAGCCAAAGGTGAACTAGTCACCGTTGATGGTAAAATCCACTACTACGATGCCAACTCAGGTGCCCGTTTGTCAAATATTGACATTACTATAAAAGGGGAAACCTATCATTTTGATGCGGACGGAAACGGAACACTCATTAGTTAATGAAGTTATAGAGACTCCTTCTCAATAATGACAGATTTAAAATGAAAGGAGAATTATCATGGAAAAGAAAGTACATTTTAAACTTCACAAAGTTAAAAAACATTGGGTAACTATTGCAGTGACAGGACTTGCTTTGGGATTGAGCTTTGCAGGCCTTAGCTACGCTTCAGCTGAAGAACAGCCTACCCCTGTTAATGAAGCAACTGTTGAAGCCATCATCAAAGAAGGTGCTGTTGACGTTGAAGCTCCTGCAACTAGTGAAGCCACAACTAAACTTGCAGAAAACACACCTACTACCGCTTCGAGCGAAGCAACCACAGTGTCAGAAGCACCAGTGGCCAGCTCTGAAGTAGCCTCAACAGAAACAGTTTCTGAAAAACCAAGCTCTGAAGTAGCCTCAACAGAAACAGTTTCTGAAAAACCAAGCTCTGAAGTGACAAGCGCAGCTAGTTCGGAAGGAGCTAGTTCTGAAACTGCACATTCCGAGGTAAGTACAACAAATATACCTACAAACAACGAAAACCTCATCATAAGTGCTTCTCCCGATAAAACAACTTTAGATACCTCACAAAAATATGGTGATTTCACCATCACTGTTGAAGCGGAAGGTATCACAAAAAAGACAGATAAAAGAGAGAGTTTCGTTTCAGATGCAAATGGTGTTACCTATTATGTAGATTCAAAAGGGCAGCTGGTTACCGGACCAAAAGTAATCAACGGTTTCCAATATTACTTTAACGATGACGGCACTATGGTAAAAGGGCAGCTTAGGAAAGTTGACGACAAACTGCACTTTTACGATGAAAACGATGGCAAGCTAGTAACAGACCGTTTTATTACATTCAAAGACAACCACTATATTCCAGAAGAAAACTATAGTAAAGTTGTTTACTTCAATGAACCTGCTTATATCGAACCAAACTATTATGTAATGCCTGGACTAGAACGTTACTATTTCGATAAAAATGGTAACACTCTTAAGAAAGGTCGTCAGACAATTTTAGGTAACGACTATTACATCTATGACAATGGCCAAGTTGCTGTTCATAGACTAATGGAATTAGATCACAAACGCTACTACTTTGATGACAAAGGGGCCTTAGCTAAAAACAAACAATTTCCTATCATCGAAAAGGGTCTTCGGAAGTCTATGCCATATGTATTTTATTCAGACCACAATGGGGTGGCTGATTATCTCAATAAACAACTAAACATTGTGACTTATCCGTTCCCAATTTACTATACTCTTCCTTCAGAAAATAATAGAGAATATCCAAAAAATCAATTTATGATGGACTACGAAGGTCGTTGGTATTACTTCAACAAAGACGGATTTTCTGTCACTGGACCTAAGACTATTGATGGCTTTGAACTCTACTTCCATGAATCATCTCGTCCAGAAGGACATCAAGCTAAAGGCGAATTCATTAATATTGATAATAAAATCTACTACTTCGACAGAGACAATGGTCGTAAAGTCAAGGATACATCTTTTGAGTTAAACGGTATCCATTATATCGCAGATAAAGAGGGTAACATTACTATCCAAGGTGATTCTAGATTCCATAACCAATATGTCAGCGATGATAAAGGCAACTGGTATTACTACAACTCCGATGGCAATAAACTCATTGGCGAACAAACCATTGATAACGTCAAAGTTTACTTTAAGGACAGTGGAGTCCAAGTTAAAGGACACTTCGCTCCGAATGGACATTTCTATGACAAGGATAGTGGTGAACTTGTTACCAATGCTTATGTAGAAGACAATGGAAACTGGTACTATGTCGATGAAAATGGTCAAAAACTCATTGGAAACCAAATTGTCGATAGTTATCATGTTTGTTTTGACGGTAATGGTCGTCAACTAAAAGGTGAAGCTAGCTACTCAAATTCAGGTCTACCAAAACATTACTATGATTTGCATAATGGACAAATGGTTATCAACTCTCTTATTCAAATCGATGGTAAGACCTATAAAGCTGATAATGAAGGTAAACTCTCTGAAGTACCATATGCTTTAAACTATCGCAACCAAATTGTTACCGACGAATTTGAAAACAGCTATTATTATGACTACCAAGGAATGATGGTTAAAAATCAATACGTTACTATCTATCACCTAGAGAATGACTATCTTAACCCTAAAATTAGAAAAGTCACCTATTATGCAGGATACGACGGAAAATTCCTTCATGGTCCCCAAACAATAAATGGTGTTGCTGTTTATTTCAATGCCTATGGTGAACAAATCAAAGACCAATTCGCAGACGATGGTTACTATTATGATAAAGATACCGGTGCTCGTGTTAATTTAGGTGTCAACCGATCAGTTATGATAAATGGTAAATGGTATTATCTTGACCATAACGGAAAGCAATCTAAAGGAGAGTTTATTCAACAAGGAGGAAACAAATACTACTACGATAAAATTAATGGTGAGCGTGTCATTGGAACACTTTTTGAAGTGAACGATAAACTTTATATTTCAGATCAAGAAGGTGTCATTACTGAAAAGAAAGATGATATCAAAAAAAATGGACTGTTCTATGATGACTACCACAATATCCATTATATGAATGATAATGGTCATCTAGCTAGGAACTTATACGTTCCTTCTAACCACAATGGATTTAGAGATGAGATAAAACCGTTTTACTATTTTGGTTCCGAAGGAATCGCTTTAAAAGGGGAGCATACTATTAATGGTGAAACAGTATTCTTCGATGAAAATGGAGAGCAAGTAAAAGGAGGTTTCGCAAAAAACGGTAAATATTACGATAAACATACAGGTAACTTAGCAAGAAATACTTTCAGAGAGCGTACTGTAAGAATCGCTCGTGAATGGCGTGCTAATGGTATCTCAACTACATTCCGCTACTACCTAGATAATAGTGGCTACAAGGTGTCAGGTTATCAGATTATTAACGGTGAGGACTACTACTTCTACCCTGATGGACCACAGTTAAGAGGGGATTTCGCACCAGATGGTAGATATCACGATAAAGACACCGGAGCTTTAGTCACAAAACGTTATGTTCAAATAAAACCATGGCATTTTATCACCGACCTAGGTAATGACCCTATCGACCATAATTATGTTCAAGTATTTCAATTCGATAGATACCCTAGTCTAGCAGACACCTCAACTGGTGCAATTACAAGATATTTTGGTAAAAAATATTCTGATAGTTGGTACTACGTCGATGAAAATAGTCAAAAGGTTACTGGACACAAAACTATCGATAATGTAAAGGTTTACTTTGATAAAGATGGTAAACAAGCTAAAGGTATTGTTGCTGATGATGGTTATTACTATGACAAGAATACTGGTGAACTTGTTGACTTAGGACGTGACAAATTCGTTGACGTTGACGGTAATCGTTACTATGTTGGTAGTGATGGTAAATGTTACAAGGGAGAACAAAAGATTGGAGATGATTACTACTATTTCCACGATGATGGTAGACTAGGCTACGACGAATTGCGAACAATTTGGGCGGGAAATGACTACTACTACCATTATTATTACCCAAAAACTGGAAAACGTGCTAAAAATGTTGACATTACTTTTAATCACTCAATTCGGTATAAGGTGAAAGCTGAGCTTGTTCATTTCGATGAAAACGGTGATGGAAGGGTTATTAAATATATTTACGAATAATATTTATTTCACACATCTAATTCCAATTTGTCTTTCAATGAAAGGAGAATTATCATGGAAAAGAAAGTACATTTTAAACTTCACAAAGTTAAAAAACATTGGGTAACTATTGCAGTGACAGGACTTGCTTTGGGATTGAGTTTTGCAGGACTCAGCTACGCTTCAGCTGAAGAACAACCTACCCCTGTTAATGAAGCAACTGTTGAAGCCATCATCAAAGAAGGCGCTATTGACGTCGATGCTCCAGCAAGTAATGAAGCCACGGCTAAACCTGCAGAAAACACACCTACTACCGCTTCGACCGAAGCTACCACAGTGTCAGAAACACCAGTCGCTAACTCAGAAGTGGCTTCAACAGAAACAGTCTCTGAAAAACTAAGCTCTGAAGTCACAAGTACAGCTAGTTCAGAAGTAGCCAGCCCGAAAACTACACATTCTGAGGTAGGTGCAACGACAAGTGAGAGTGTTACAACTGAGAATGTGTCACCTGTCGGTGATATCCCAAACGAAAATACCACAAGAGGAACTGACCGTTCTGCCTTTACTGAAAAAAGGAATGGATTTGTTACCGAAAAAGAAGAACGCATTGAAACAGAAAACTATTTAGGTAGTCTTATTACCACAAGACATCCTTATTACGTAACTTATTACTACGATAACAACGGTAATAAGCTTATGGGATGGCAAGATATTAATGGAGAACGCTATTATTTCAAAAAAGAGCGAGAACATCCTGGTTTCGAAACCATTGATGGAAAACTCTATTACTTTACAGATAGTGCTCGTATGCTCCATGATGAATTTGTTGAAGAAAATGGTCAAACTTACTATCTAGGTAGCGATGGCGTGCGAGTTTCTGGCTTACAAGATATCAAAGGACAAACCTATTACTTTAATCCTGATAGAAACGGTCAACTTAGCTATGGCTTGAACGTGGTCGGAGACAAGCTCTATCTGTTTGGAGATGCTGGCAAAGAAAATGCAGGACAATTAGTTAAAGACACACATCTCAACAACGGTGATTTCCAACTCAATATTGATTCTAATGGTATCGTTACAGTGGCAAATAACCATCCCACTTTTCTACAAGATAATGGTGGTCACTGGTACTATATGGATAAAGATGGAAAACTTATGACTGGACCACAAACTATTGATGGCTTGACCTATTATTTTGATTCTAATGGTAGACAGGTCAAGGGTGAACGCCGTAAGGTCAATGGTAAATCCTATTTTTACGACCCAGATAACGGCGCCCTTGTGACGAACCGCCTCGTCACCTTCAAAGCTGGACGATTTATTCCTGAAGAAAACTATGCTAAAGAAATAAGATTTGACGAAGCTCCTTATGCAAATTATGATAACAATGAACATCCTGAACTCGAACGGTATTATTTAGGTACCGATGGCCTACCAGTCACAGGATGGCAAACCATCAATGGTAATAAGTACTTTTTCCAAGATGATGGAAACATGGTCGTGCACAGATTTTTCAATAACTATTACTTCTACAATGATGGAACTATTGCTAGAAATAGACGATTGAATATTCCTACGCACTATATTATGAGAGAATTTCCAAATATCTATGAATTTGATAATGATGGGGTTGGTAAATTCATTTCTAGTGATTTTAAGGATCTTCACCCTAAGACTACTGCTTATTTTGTCCAAGATAAAGATGGGTACTGGCGTTACTATAATGAATATGGATTTCCTGCGATTGGTTCTGAAACTATTGATGGCTATGACATGTATTTCCATTTAGGAACTCATCGCCAAGCTAAGGGAGAGTTCGTTGACATCGATGGCAAGGTTTACTATTTTGATAAAGATAACGGTCGAAAGGTTAAAGATACAACTTTTGATTTCGATGGTAAGACCTATGTGGCAGACCAATCTGGTGTCCTCAGCATTAAAAGTCAATCAACTGAACGAAACCGCTATATCAGTGATTCCGAAGGTAACTGGTACTATGTCAATGACAAGGGTTACCTCCTCCTTGGTGCTCATACCATTGATAATGTCAAAGTTTATTTCGGCACCAATGGTGTCCAATACAAAGGCCATTTTGCTCCTGATAATCACTATTACGATAAAGATAACGGTGCTTTAGTAACAGATAGATTGGTTGAGGATGGCGGCAAAGAGTTTTATGTTGATGAAAAAGGAAAGAAGTTTCACGGTGCTAAATACTTGGACGGAATTCAGTACTACTTTAGCTACGGTGAAAAAGTGAAAGGTGAGTTTGATTATCCATACCGTGGTAATCGTTATTATGACAAAGAGACTGGTGCCCTTGTAACCGGAAAATACTTCGAACATAAGAATAACTGGTATTATGCAAATAGTAAGGGAAATATTCTGACTGGTAGAAGAGTTATCGATGGCAAGCATGTCTACTTCTACGATGATGATTATGGACAATATAAGGGTATACAAGCTAAAGATAAACTCATCATTTTAGGCGGTAAGACTTACTATTATCTTCCTGGCTCTGGTAATCGTGCTGATAATGTAACCTTGACAATCAATCACGTTACTTATTACTTTGATAATGACGGGGTTGGCCATATCCTTCGATAGTCATTTACAAGTGACTATGGATTTCAATTACTAAACACAAAAGGAAGTCGACCAACTGTCAACTTCCTTTTTCAGATCATCAATCACAATCTTACAAATAGAATCCAAATATGAACTATTCTTAAACAATTACGATTATCTTGTAAAAAAACTTGTTTGTCATAAAAAAGTATTATAATAAAGATAGGTGAGCATGTAAGCGTTTTACTAAAAACGTTGAAAGTGTACTACAGGGGATTAGGATTAGGAACTTGGCTTTAGACTTCTAACGTCAAAATAATTTTTTATGCATGAAAACTGGTCCTTAGGCACTTTGGCATGATAATCTAAGGCTCTTTTCATACACACATCTGTCTATAATATAAAACTAGAGCTTTAGAGAGAATGCTTCAAACTAACAGCTCTAGTTTTTTGTATTTGAAGACATGTGCATAGGCTGGATTCAATAATAAAACGAAAGGAGAGAAATAAAAGTATTAGGATAAATAAGTAAGATCACCTGTTTCTAGATATAAATTATACAGCATAAGCATATTCTCCTTGCACACATTTGACGTGCTCGCCTATAAAATCGTCTTATGGCCATACCCTGAGAGATTTAGATATGGGGCTCAGTCGTTTTAACAGATCTTCTCACTTTTAACATTTTTCTGACGGCCTAGCTCCTTTATGTTACACACCTAAACATCGGTGTTCATTTTTGAAGGGAGTCTATTATGAATACTGAAATGAATTATCATTGGCAAATGTCCAAGAAACACGTCGTAGCACTTTCCTGCGCAACTGCTCTAGCTACTTTTACTTTAGTCGCACGCCCTACATTTGCGGATGAAGTAAAAATACCTGAAGCTACAGGTCAACCAACTGAGATTCTTGCACCTGCACAAGAAACTGTAGTAACTAATGTAGAGGTCAAAGCACCTACTACAAATCCTATCTCAACTAATACTGAGCTACCTACCAGTACAAGTACGGTTCTTAGTGAAGCTCCTAGCAGTGAAGTCGCATCATCTGAATTAGCAAGCGAATCACCAGTAGAAATCACTTCTGAACAAGGTAATAGCAATCAAGATAATGAGGCCAATAAAGCTATACCTATCAAAACAGCAACTTCAGAAGCCTCTACTACAAAAACTTCGGTAGAAAAAGTCACTGAACCTATTCCTGTCGAAGAAACAAAAACACCTACAAAAAACAGTGAACAACCTGCCCCAATCGATGAAAATGAAAAGCCAGTCACACCTTCTGTAACACTTGAAAATGCACCTCATATTTCTGGTGGACATTATTATAGTGATGATAATGGTAACTGGTATTACAAGGATGCAAATGGCCAAAATCTTGTTGGTCTGAACTATGTGGATAATGTACCTGTTTACTTTAGCCAAGACGGTATTCAAATCAAAGGTGGTTTTGCAGAGGATGGCCGATACTATGACAAAGATTCTGGTGCTCTCGTAACCAAGGCCTTTAAAGAACTCCTAACTTATATTGGTCGTGATGATATCAACAATCAAAACATCTATACTACTGATTGGTACTACCTCGATGCCGATGGAAGACCTCTTAAAGGTCCTCAAAATCTTGATGGTACAAACATGTACTTCTTCCCTAATGGGGCACAAGTTAAGGGACGTTTTGCACCTGACGGACACTACTATGATAAGGACTCTGGTGCGCTCGTAACTAATAGCTTTGTTCATGTCTACAACTGGAATTTCCAAAATCAAGACGGAAATCGTGTGAATCACTTTGTCATCACCATTCCTAATAATTCAGTCGTTGGACCTAACGGTGAAAACCAATTTTTGGATATGAGTCATTACCCACTTTCTAGCAATGATTTGAATCGCGAAGATTTCTACTATTACGTAGATGACAAGGGGGATAAACTGACAGGACCTCAAACCCTAAACGGCATCCATGTCTATTTCGACCAAAATGGTAGACAACTTAGAGGTGAGTTTGAATTTGACGAAGATGGTACTGTTCATTACTACGATGCGAAAAACGGTGCACGCGCTGAAAATACCATTGTTAGAACAAATACTGGTGCCTTCAAATTCGATGCAAATGGTAATGGACATTTGATGAAACCTGGCGAAGAGACAGATACCCCCGTCACTCCTACACCTACTGTCTCCCTAGACAAGGCACCACGAGTTTTTGGTGGTCACTATTATAGTGATAACCAGGGCAACTGGTACTACAAGGATGCAAACGGTAAAAACCTCATCGGTCTCAACTTCGTTGACAACATTCCAGTCTACTTTGACAAGGATGGCAAACAAGTCAAAGGACGTTTTGCAGAGGATGATCGCTATTATGATAAAAACTCTGGTGCACTTGTAACAAAACGCTATCTTGAAACTGAAGATGGCAACTGGGTTTACGTCAATGATAAAGGTGATAAACTCAAGGGAGAACAAACTATCGATGGTGTTAAAGTCTACTTTGATGATTTCACTGGTATACAAGTCAAGGGACATTTTGCACCAAATGGTAAATACTATGACAAAGATTCTGGGGCTCTCGTAACCAATGCTTTTAAAGAAATCTTAACTTATATTGGTCGTGATGACATCAACAATCAAAATATCTATACTACTGCCTGGTATTATCTCGATGCTGATGGTAAGCCATTAACAGGACCTCAAACCTTTGGAAATAGTCACTTGTACTTCCTTCCTAATGGGGCACAAGTCAAGGGACGCTTCGCCCCTGATGGACACTATTATGATAAAGACTCTGGGGCTCTCGTCACTGATAGCTTTGTTCATGTCTACAACTGGAATTACCGAAATCTCGATGGTGATCGCATCTTCCACTTCACTATTACCATTCCTGGAAATGATATCGTAGATCAGGATGGACAGTACCCAAGAGAAAGCAAAGATTTAGATCGTGAAGATTTCTACTACTATGTTGATGCTAAAGGGGATAAACTGACAGGACCTCAAACATTAAACGGCATCCATGTTTACTTCGACCAAAACGGTAGACAGCTTAGAGGCGAATTCAAATTTGACGATGACGGAACTGTCCACTATTACGATGCTAAGAATGGAGCACGCGCTGAAAATACCATTGTTAGAACAAACACTGGTGCCTTCAAATTCGATGCTGACGGTAATGGACATTTGATGGGACCTGGTGAAGTTTAGGAATATAATTCAAATAACAACTATTGATATCGCATGATTACTCTCATTTAGGAATCGTTAAAAAGGAAGTCGACCAACTGTCAACTTCCTTTTTCATACCACAAATAAAATTTCATCCGTTTTAAGAAAACTTTAGGCTTTGCTTTATATACTATAATCATCCTAAAACTTTTCTTTTTCTTAATCTCCTAAATCCAGGGCCTAGGTCCTGGATTTTTTTGTGCGGTCAAGAAATAAACGATGTCATAGATTTTGAGCTATTTCTTATATTCTTTTGCCTGATGGATCATCTCTAGGAAATAAGCATGCACCCTTGTATCACCCGTTAATTCTGGATGAAAAGAGGTCACTAACATCTGCTTTTCTCTAGCTGCCACGATAGCCCCATTGACTTGTGCTAGAATCTCCACTTCTGGTCCAACAGCTTCAATAATTGGCCCACGAATAAAGACCATTGGGATCTCCCCTATTCCCTTAAATTCAGCATCTGTGACAAAACTGCCCAATTGGCGACCATAGGCATTTCTGGCTACATTGATGTCCATGCTTGCCAAATGTTTTGTTTGGTCCCCCACTATGGTTTTGGCTAACAAAATCAAACCTGCACAGGTTCCAAATACAGGTAGTCCCGCATCAATTTTCGTCTTAATTGGCTCAAAAAAGTCTAAATCATGCAAAAGTTTTCCCATGACTGTCGACTCTCCCCCTGGTAGAATGAGCCCGTCCAAATCAGCGTGAGCTTCCCAATCCTGTCGATTTCTGATTTGAACCGTTCCAACCCCAAGTGCTTTCAAGACCTGCTCATGTTCTGCAAAAGCACCTTGCAAAGCCAGTATTCCAATTTTTGTCATCTATTTTCCTCGCTCTGCCATTAAGATTTCAATTTCATCCTTGTTGATACCAACCATGGCTTCCCCCAAATCTTCTGACACTTGCGCCAAAATATCTGGACGATTATAGTTAGTCACTGCTTTGACGATAGATTCCGCACGTTTTTTCGGATCTCCAGACTTGAAAATCCCTGAACCAACAAAGACACCTTCAGCACCCAACTGCATCATAAGCGCAGCATCCGCTGGCGTCGCTACACCACCTGCCGCAAAATTGACAACCGGCAACTTGCCATGTTCTTGGACATAACGGACCAAATCAATTGGCACCTGCAAGTCTTTAGCAGTAATATAGAGTTCATCTTCTCTAAGATTTTGAATACGGCGAATTTCTTGATTCATGAGTCGCAAGTGGTGAACAGACTGGACAATATCACCAGTACCAGGTTCACCCTTGGTACGAATCATAGATGCCCCTTCTGAAATACGGCGAAGAGCCTCACCAAGGTCCTTAGCTCCACAGACGAAAGGCACATCAAATTTGGTTTTATCCACATGAATAAGGTCATCGGCTGGTGTCAATACCTCGCTCTCGTCGATATAATCAATCTCAATTGCCTGCAAAATCTGTGCTTCCACGAAATGACCAATACGCACCTTGGCCATCACTGGAATACTAACAGCGTCCTGAATTTCCTTAATCATCTTAGGATCACTCATACGTGACACACCACCCACCGCACGGATATCGGCCGGAATGCGTTCCAAGGCCATAACCGCAGCGGCTCCTGCCGCCTCAGCGATACGTGCTTGCTCAGGATTTTGAACGTCCATGATGACGCCTCCCTTAAGCATCTGTGCCAAATTTTTATTTAAGTCGTAACGATTTGTCATTGCAATCACCTCTCTTGTTTTTATGCCCTTTATTTTACACAGGATGATTTTTGAAAAAAAGACTCTATTTCTCAAACTGTATGGGGACAATTACCCTGTCAATGATATCTATAGACGAAAAAATAAATAAATTAGGAAAACTCTTTTATAGGCTATAACTATCACGAATATAAGAATCTTTTTATAAAATCATGGCGTTTTTGTATCCGTTTTCTATTGAAGTTATTAGAAAATAGGATTAAAATATAATCGTAAATTAATTTTTGGTGTTCATCTTGTTTTAAATGTCACAGCATGAATTTACCAAGTCACCATAATAAGGGGGAAATTTATGGAAAACAAAGTTCGTTTCAAGCTTCATAAAGTTAAGAAACATTGGATTACAATCGCTGCTTCAAGTTTGGCTATCGGAGCTTCACTAATTGGACTAGGACAGGTCGGAGCTGATGAAGTCAAACCAGAAACGACTGCTGTTAACAGTCCTGAAAATGTCGTCTCTGACAGCAATCTTGAGACAAGTGCTAGCCTTATAACAAGAACCGAAGTAGCTCCAACGAGTACAGTTGTCGAGAATACTTCTAGTGCAGCAGTATCTACTGACACTACACCTACTAATGTCGCTACTCAGCCAATAGAAACAACTGCTACACAGCCTAGTAACGAGGCCGATAAAAAGGTTGAAACCGCTCAATCTAGTGAAACAACTATTGCTGATAGGGGTGCTGAAGTCTCATCTGAAACAAGCGACAACGTAACTACTTCACAGGAAACACCCTCACAAGGTGGCAAGTTCACATCCGATGATCAGGGTAACTGGTATTACCTAGACAACGAGGGCCACAAACTAACTGGCCCACAAACCATCGATAGCTTTAACCTCTACTTCCATAACAATGGCATCCAAGCAAAGGGTGAAAAGGTAACCATTGATGGCAAGGATTACTACTACGATAAAGATAATGGGCGTAAGGTAACTGATACAAGTATTGAAGTAGATGGTAAAACTTATCTAGCAGATGCTGATGGTATCCTAACCGAAAAAACGCAACTACCTACTCAGGTCGTGACGGGTGGTCATTTCCAATCTGACAACCAAAAAGATTGGTATTACTACACTGCCAACGGTGAAAAATTGACTGGTTGGCAAAATGTTGATGGTGTCATCCTTTATTTTGATAAAGATGGGAAACAAGTCAAAGGACAAGAACGAGAGATTGGTGGAAAATACTATCGATTCGATGAGAATGATGGTTCTCTATTAACGAATCAGTGGCATCACACTTCAATTTTCAATGGCTATAGGACAGAACCTCAATATACAACTTATACTAATTACTTAGGCGAAGATGGTGCTGCATTTATTGGATGGCATACCATTGACAGTAAACGTTATTATTTCAAACCTGACGGACTTTTGGCTAAAAATGATACTGTCACAATTGATGGGAAGATTTATCTTTTTGATTACCAAGGACAATTGGTCAAGAACAAATATGGCATTGTTGAAACTCCTTCAATGTTCCATGCAAACACTTCTACCTACCGTACCAATGCTAACGGCGAAGTCTTAACTGGTAAACAAATTATCGATGGAAAAGAATATATCTTTGCTTCAAAGGGTCAAGTTCTTGATGGTATCATAGGTTATGACAGCAAACTTTATCTAGTCACAGATAGTAAAATAGAAAAAAACTATTTTGGAGCCCTTTTTTCAAAAAAAACATTTTGGGGCGGGCCTAGTTTCTCTGGAATCTATGGAACTGATAAAAACGGCGTCCTCCTAGAGGGCATCCAACGAGGCTCCGATGGTTACCTTCACTACTTCCAACCAAAGGTGGAAAGTATTAACAAGCCTACGTGGAAAGAAATCGATGGCAAGCGCTATCGTCTAACAAAATCATATCGAACAGAAAGATATGCTGGTATGTACACCACTATTATCCTTACTAACGACACTTTGAAAGTCGATGATAAGACCTACACAATTGATAATGAGGGAGTAGTGACTGAATTTACGGCTAAAAACCAATTTGTTCGCGATGATTTCTGGAACTGGTACTACTACGACAAAGAGGGCAAACTCCTAACAGGCCGTCAAACCATTGATGGTGTTCAACTCTACTTTGATAAAAATGGTAAGCAAGTCAAAGGTAGCCTAGTAGACATTGATGGTAAAACTTACTACTTTGACAAAGACAGTGGGGCTATGTGGACGAATACCACTCTCGAAAAAGACGGCAAAACTTATATCATCGATGAAAACGGTGTGGCTACTGAGAAAGTGAATTAAAAAGGAAAGACATAATATTTCTACCACTTTAAGAAAACTTTAGGCTTTGCTTTATATACTAAAACCATCCTAAAACTTTTCTTTTTCATAATCTCCTAAATCCAGGGCATAGGTCCTGGATTTTTTTGTTTTTAGAAAAGTCTGTAGCAACTAAAATCATTCCCTCTCTCACTCGCATCACAATGTAATCGTTTTCTTATTTTTATCAAAATTTCTTATATTTCCTTGAAAGTCTCTAAAATAGCGCTATAATAGGACTTAGGAAATGGAGGAAAAATTATGAAAGTACATTCTAATTTTACTGGACAAAAGTCCACAAAACGTCTGATTGCATTCTCATGTGCAACTGCTCTTGCAAGTTTTACTTTAATCGCAAGACCTGCCTTCGCTGAGGAAGCTAAAGCTGATAACGCATCAAACCTTGATGTGACTGCTACTACCACTGCGAATGTAGAAACTACAGCAGACCTCGTCGAAACAAAGGTTGTCGAAGCACCTGTTACTACTGAAAATGTGGCTAGCACAGAAAACACCACAAATGTTTCAGAACAAGCCACAACTTCTGCTACAAGTTCGGAAAACGCTAGTGAAACAGCTTCAACAACTGCAAGCGAAAGTCAAGCACCTGCAGAATCGGCCTCAGGCCAAACACGCGAAGCTGTAACTACAGACCGGGCTGCCAGTGAGGCTGCATCAGCAACCGCAGATACCAATAGTGAAACCAATGTTACCGGTGGTCAATATTATAGTGATAGCCTTGGTAACTGGTATTATAAGGATGCTAGTGGTAAGAACCTAACTGGTGCACAAAAAATCGATGGGGTCAACGTTTATTTCGATGAAAATGGCATACAAGTCAAGGGAAACTTTTCAAAAAATAAACAATACTATGATGCAGATTCTGGTGCTCTTGTAACGGATCGTTATATTAATCATCTTGGTGGTGTTTACTATGTCGATAAAAATGGTGAACCATTAAAAGGCGCACAAACCATTCAAGGAAAACAAGTTTATTTCAATGATTACAACGGCCTTCAAGTTCGAGACGTATTTGCTAGCAATGAACACTTCTACGATAAAGATGGTAACCTTGTAACAGATAGCTATGTTTTTAGCACTAAATACAACTATAACAACACTATCTATCCTTTCTATGTTGATAAAAATGGCGACAAATTAAAAGGTGAACAAATCATCAATGGAAAATCTGTCTATTTCGATAAGTATGATGGAGCACAGGTGCGTAATAGCGTTGCTGACAATGGGCGTTTCTATAATCAAGATGGTAATTTAGTTGATCTAGGGAAAAAACACTACGTGTTCATCGATAACCATTGGTTCTATGTTGATGAAGATGGAAAGATACTTAAAGGTGAACAAGTCATTGATGGTGTGAAAGTTTACTTTACCCCTTATTACGGATATCAAATTAAAGGGGATTTTAATTCTGACGGCCAATTCTATGACAAGGATACTGGCGAGCTCGTGACAAACCGTTATATTCAATTAACACGCTACGAATCGAACGGCTCAATGGCTCCAACTCTAGAGACCCATTGGTATTATCTTGGGTCAGACGGAAAAGTGGTAACAGGTCCACAAGTTATTGACGGCGTTCGTGTCTACTTTAACTATAGAGGACACCAAGCCAAAGGAGACTTCGGCTACGATGGTTTTTATTATGATAAAGACACTGGAGCACTCGTCAAAAATAGCTTTGTCTCCTTAGAGCAACCATCAGGAACCCTTATTTATTACCTCGATAACGAAGGCAATACAATTAAGGGAGAACAAATTATTAATGGTAAGCATCTCAACTTCGGTGAATACGGTATCCAAGTTAAGGGAAATTTCGCACCTAATGGACTTTTTTATGATGCAATTACAGGGGAACCTGTTACTAATCGTTATGTTCAAATCAATGACCAGAGTAACTCATATAATACCCTTGAAAATAAAGATAAATGGTTCTATATCGGTTCAGACTCTAAAGCTCTTAAAGGAGAGCAAGTCATTAATGGCGTAACCGTATTCTTTGACAAAAATGGGGTTCAAGCTAAAGGGATTTTCGCAGATGACGGTTTCTATTATGATAAAGATTCTGGTGCACGCGTTAATCTTGGCAACAATCAGTTTGTTCAAGTGAACGGTAACTGGTACTATCTTAATAACGAAGGTAAAATTGTAAAAGGTGAACAAGTCATTAATGGCAACAATTTTTACTTTGATAAAGATGGCAAGCAAGTTAAAGGGAACTTTGCTGAAAATGGAGCGTACTATGATGAAAATTCAGGAGTACAAGTAACCAATCGTTATGTTAACTTCAATAACAATTGGTATAGAATCGGTGCTAAAGGTACTCCTCTTAAAGGTGCCCATGTCGTTGATGGTCATAATGTTTTCTTTGACCAAGACGGTAAACAGATTAAGGGCGACTTCGCTTCGGATGGCTACTATTACAGTAAAAATTCAGGAGACCGAGTAGACTTAGGACAAAATCATTATCAAAACATAAACAATAATTGGTATTATATTGGTAATGACGGCAAACGCCTTACTGGTGAACAAGTCATTGATGGTGTAGAGGTCTACTTCGATAGTACTGGTAAGCAGGTTAAAGGAAACTTTGCTGAAAACGATTCATTTTACGATAAAGATAGTGGTGCCCGCCTTAAGGAACAATTTGTCGATTTGAATGGAAAGACTTATTATGTTGATGCTAAAGGCAAAAGACTTAGAGAAGGGGGAGTTCGAACTATCAATGGTAAAGAGTATACCTTTACGGGCGGTGCAGATCCCCACCTTGCTAGAGAAGAATTTCTATATCCTTACGGCTACTCTTCATTCTACGATTTGAATAACAAAGAAGTCAAAGGGCCTCAATTCGTTAAGGCCAAAAACGGTAATAGATATTACATTACCGCTTCTGGTCACGTCCCATTAGGGCTTCACATTATCAACGGAGAACTTTATATGTTTGATGCTCCGACAAATAAATATGCTGATGGTAGGGTTAGTGCGAATGGCTTGACTAAAGACTATTTCCCATCACTTATTCCTAATGGTAGCCATATCTATTACTTTGATAAGGAAACAGCTACTGCTATAAAAAATCAATATAAAGAGGTTAATGGTAACTGGTATTACTTTGGACCTAATTGGTATGCACTAACCGGTGAACAAACTATTGATGGGGCTCATGTCTATTTCCATAGAGATGGCAAACAAGCTAAAGGGGAACTAGTCACTGTAAATGATAAACTTCATTATTATGATCCTAACAGTGGTGCACGTACTGAGAACACTACCCTCACTATCGAAGGTAAGACCTACCATTTTGATGCTGAGGGAAATGGAAAACTCCTCAATTAGTGTAAGTGAGCAGTAAGCATTATGAAAAAGTAATTCCATCTTCCACTTTAAGAAAACTTTAGGAATCGCTTTGTATACTACAACTATCCTAAAACTTTTCTTTTTCTTAATTTCCTAAAATCCAGGGCATAGGTCCTGGATTTTTTTGTGTTTTTAAACTCTTGTGACTGCTAAAATTGTGACATTGGCCATTCACTCGCTTTTTTATGTAATCGTTTTCTTATTTTTGTCTAAATTTCTTATATTTTCTTGAAAGTCTCTAAAATAGCGCTATAATAGGACTTAGGAAATGGAGGAAAAATTATGAAAGTACATTCTAATTTTACTGGACAAAAGTCCACAAAACGTCTGATTGCATTCTCATGTGCAACTGCTCTTGCAAGTTTTGCCTTTATCGCAAGACCTGCCTTCGCTGAGGAAGCTAAAGCTGATAACTCATCAAACCTTGATGTGACTGCTGCTACCACTGCCAATGTGGAAACCACAGCAGACCTCGTAGAAACAAAGGTTGTCGAAGCTCCTGCTACTACTGAAAATGTGGCTAGCACAGAAAACACCACAAATGTCTCAGAACAAGCCTCAACTTCTACAGCAAGTTCTGAAACTGCCAGTGAAACAGCTTCAACAACTGCAAGCGAAAGTCAAGCACCTGCGGAATCAGCCACAGGCCAAACACGTGATGCTGTAACTACAGACCGAGCTGCCAATGAGACAGCTTCAGTACCTAATGAAACAAACGTCACTGGTGGTCAATACTATAGTGATGACCAAGGCAACTGGTATTATAAAGATGCCAGTGGTAAAAACCTCGTAGGCGAACAGACTATCGATGGCCAAAATGTTTATTTCCGCAGTAATGGGCAACAAGTTAAGGGGCCTTTACTCGATAGGAATAATAATCTATTTCGTTACTACGATGTTGATACTGGGCAACTATGGACGAATCGATACCTTGAATCCCAAGGTAATTGGTACTATTTAGGTAAAGATGGCTATCCACTCACTGGAGAACAAACTATCAATGGTCAAGAAGTCTACTTCGATTATAAAGGTGTTCAAATCAAAGGTGACTTTAGCGGAGAGGACTATAGCTATCCAGATCAAACTTTCTATTACGACTCTAACTCTGGTGCAAGGGTCCGAAAAGAAGGTCTAGTTCAGAATAAAAAAGGCCAAACCTTTTACATCAAGAACGATGGTTCTAAATTTACAGGAATACGTGAAATTGATGGTAACATCTACTATTTTAAAGCACGTGAGGCTGCCTCTCCTGTTGATACTGGTGTCCTACAAAAGGGAATCAGCATTTTACTAGAAGAAGGTCAAAATTCACCACGTACTTACGGTTTTGGTACTCCTACTAATATTACACGTCGCTATTATTTTGACTCAGTTACTGGTCAAGCCGTTAAAAATCGCTATGTCCAAGAAAATGATGGCTGGTACTATTATGGTGCAGATGGAAATGCTATTCGTCCTCAAGATGGTGAAGTCAATATAGACGGTCAAATCGTTTACCTATATGCTAATGGTCGTCAAGCTAAGGGAGAGCTTGTTCTCGACAATGGTGTTCTTCGCTACTATGATCCTAATTCTGGAGCACGCGTCTCTAACACCACTCTAACAATTAATGGTATGACCTATCGATTTGATGAAAACGGCGTAGGTATGGATGCTCCTAACCCAAATGGTTATTATAGCGACGATAATGGAAACTGGTATTATAAGAACGTAAATGGAGACAACCTCACTGGTGCTCAAATCATTAACGGTCAAAAGTTATTTTTCCGCGACAATGGTCAACAGGTTAAAGGTGCTTATGGTGATTCCTACGGTGATTTATACGCATTCTACGATATTAATTCTGGAAATCTTGTAACCAATCGTTATGTTGAATACATGGGTAATTGGTTCTATGTAGGTAAAGACGGTAAGCCAGTCAAGGGAGCTCGAAATATCGATGGACAAGATGTCTTCTTCAACTATCGAGGGGTACAAGCTAAAGGAGGATTTGGTCAAGATGGCGTCTATATGCCTGAGTACTATTACGATAAAGATAAAGGTCGCAAAGTAACCAAAGCTGGGTTTGTTAAAGATAACAGAGGCTTAACTTACTATCTTGACGAGAAAGGTAACAAAGTCCTTGGACTTCATGAAATCAATGGTGATTTATATTACTTCCGTCGAGGAGGTGCCTATAAGTACACCCAACTGGGTGACATGTGGCAAGACAGTATTAATTACATCGATGGTAAAATCTACTACTTCGGTCATGACGGTAGAGCAATTAAAAATCGTTTCTATCAATGGGGTAATTACTGGTACTACTTCTATGCGGATGGTTCAGCAGCTACTGGTGCCGTTCAGATTAATGGACAACAACTTTACTTCGATAAAAATCATGGTAGACAAGTTAAAGGCGCTTTTGCACCAGATGGTCACTACTACGATGAAAACTCTGGTGAACTCGTCACTAACCAAACACGTACTATCAAAGGTGTAACTTATCATTTTGATGAAAATGGTAACGCGACTAAAGTTTAAGCTATTCCTTACTTTAAGAAAACTTTAGGCTCTGCTCTATATACTATAATCATCCTAAAACTTTTCTTTTTCATAATCTCCTTATCCAGGGCACAGGTCCTGGATTTTTTTATTTTTTAAGTTCCTATGATTGCAAAAATTGTGACATTTGCCATTTACTCGCTTTCCTATGTAATCGTTTTCTTATTTTTGTCTAAATTTCTTATATTTTCTTGAAAGTCTCTAAAATAGCGCTATAATAGGACTTAGGAAATGGAGGAAAAATTATGAAAGTACATTCTAATTTTACTGGACCTAAGTCCAAAAAACGTCTGATTGCATTCTCATGTGCAACTGCTCTTGCAGGTTTTGCCCTCATCGCAAAGCCTGCCTTCGCTGAGGAAGCTAAAGCTGATAACTCATCAAACCTTGATGTGAACGCTACTACCACTGCAAATGTGGAAACTACCGCAGACCTCGTAGAAACTAAGGTTGTCGAAGCTCCTGCTACTACTGAAAATTTAGGCACCACTCAAAGCACTACAAATGTCTCAGAACAAGCCACAACTTCTGCTGCAAGCTCTGAAGTTGTCAGTGAAACTGCCTCAACAACTGCAAACGAAAGCCAAACTCCTACAGAATCAGTTGCAGGCCAAACACGTGAAGCCGTAACTACAGACCGAGCTGCCAGCGAGACAGCTTCAGTACCTAATGAAACAAACGTCACTGGTGGTCAATACTATAGCGACGACCAAGGCTACTGGCATTACAAAGATGCTAGCGGTAAAGACCTGACTGGACCACAAACTATTGATGGCGTTAAGGTCTACTTCAATCCAGGCGGTGTTCAGGTTAAAGGGGGATTTGGCTGGGACGGTCACTATTATGACAAAGACTCTGGTGCTCTTGTTACTAATAAATTTGTTGAAGAATATGGTAGAACCTATTACGTTGATGAAAATGGTAATAAGGCAATTGGTTCTAAAGAAGTTAATGGAGCGTGGTATTATTTTGAGCAGTATGGTGAACTAATTAAAAACAATTTTGCTCCTGATGGCCGTTATTATGACAAATATGGTAAACAAGTGGATTTCGGAACAAACCGCTATTTCGAATTAAACGGGGAATGGTACTATGCTGGAAATGATGGTGCTATTTTAAAGGGACCACAAACCATCGATGGTGTTAAGGTTTACTTCCGACAATACGGAGCTCAAGTCAAAGGATATTTTGTCAAAGATGAGGGGGATAATAAATCTCGATACTACGATAAGGATACTGGTGCTCTTGCCACCAATCAATATGTTATCGCTTATAATCCTTACAAACATCGAAATGAACGTTATTATGTTAACGACCAAGGAATTCGGTTAACTGGTCCTCAAACAATTGACGGTAAACAAGTCTACTTCGATACCTACGAGGGAAGCCAGGTTTTCGACAATTTTGCTGACGATGGTTACTTTTACGATCAGGACGGAAATCGTGTTGATCTTGGTGCCAATCGTTATGTTCAAATCAGAGACAATTGGTACTATGTCGGTAACGATGGAAAAATTTTAACCGGTGAACACATTATTGATGGAGCTCACGTTTATTTTGAATATGGAGGTAAACAAGTTAAAGGAGATTTTGACTATAAAAATCAATTTCACGATAAAGACTCTGGAACTTTAGTTACTAATCGTTTCGTTACCGTTAATGACAAGACCTACTTCATTGGAGCAGATAGTAAGGCTATTAAAGGAGCGACCGTCATCGACAACATTGAATACTTCTTTGACGAAAAAACTGGCGCTCAGGTTAAGGGAAATTTCGCAAGTAACAAAAAATATTATAACAGTACTACTGGTGCTCTCGTAATCAATAGTTATGTCCAAGTCGACAAAGACTGGTACTACGTAGGCAATGACGGTAAACGGCTTAAAGGTTCTCAAACCATTAACAATGTTCCTGTATACTTTGACCCTTATGATGGTAAACAAGCCAAAGGTGTCTTTGGTAATGATGGCTACTTCTACGACAAAGATTCTGGTGCTAAAATAGACCTTGGTACCAATCGCTACGTTTACATCAACGATAACTGGTACTATCTTAATGGAGAAGGAAAAATCCTTAAAGGCGATCAAACCATCGACGGGGTACAGGTTCACTTTGATCCATATTATGGTAATCAAATTAAAGGAGAATTTACCGATAGTAATGGGCATGCGGTTAAAGCAAACTCCTATACTAGCCCAGTTAAGTACTATGATAAAAATTCTGGAGCTCTTGTAAAAGGTCAATACTTTAGCCATGATGGTAAATGGTACTATGCAGATGCAGAAGGTAATATCCTTAAAGGCTCACAAACCATCGATGGGGTACACGTTTACTTTGACTATAATGGTGTACAAGCTAAAGATACTGTTCTAGATGGTTACTACTACGATAAAGATAGTGGAGCACGAAAAGAACTCCCTCGTAATCAGTTTATTAAGATTGGTGACGATTTATACTACATTAGCAGTAATGGACGAACTGGGAATATAACTATTGATGGTAAGGATTACTATGTTGGTCGATATGGTAGAGTTCTTCGTGGTTCCTTTAACGTATACCAAGAGCCACCTTACTATGATGACGAAACTGGCGAAGCTGTGAAAAAAACTGGTTTTGTTAAATCTTATGGTCGTTGGTACTATATAGAGGAAGACGGAAAAAAAGCAAAGGGCCTTAAAGAAATTGATGGTAAGCTTTATTTCTTCTCTAACAATCCAATGAACAAATACGAAACAAACGAACAAGTTCGTGGACAATTAGCTAGACCTTACTTTTATATTTCCTTCCCAAATAGAGCAGAAGACAACCCAACTTACTACTTCGATGCTGAGACTGGAGCTGCTGTAACCAACCAATTCGTCTATGCAGATGGACACTGGTACTACTTCGGTAACGATGGAAAGGCTCTTCTATTTGATCAAGTCATCAATGGTCAACACCTCTACTTTGATTATGAAGGTAAACAAGTTAAGGGCGATTTCGTTACAGACTACAAGGGAACTCGTTATTATGACGAAAACTCTGGTGAGCTCGTCACCAACCAAACACGTACCATCAATGGTGTGACTTATCACTTTGATGAAATTGGGCGTGCGAAGCAATTATAAGGATTTTAGTAAAATAGACTAAGTTTTTCTCGCAGATATCTATACTAGAGGAAGTTGATTAATTTTAACTTCCTTTTTAAAATCCACGAAAATAATTTTTGTCTGCTTTAAGAAAACTTTAGGCTTTGCTTTATATACTATAAACATCCTAAAACTTTTCTTTTTCATAATCTCCTAAATCCAGGGCGCAGGTCCTGGATTTTTTTGTTTTTTGATAATTGTTTGAATTACTAAGAACTGGAAAAATCTCACCTAATAGCCAGAAAAATAGATGTTATTCTCTTTTATCAATCTCTTCACATTAAAAGAAAGCCTTTTTATTTTTAATATTGAAAAGGCTTTCTTATTGCATTATAATATAAATTAAAAAGGGGAGGTATTTGTTATGGAAACAAATAATAAGGTCAAACATCAAACATCTAAAAACTATCTTATTGCATTTTCATGTGCATCAGCTCTTGCAAGTTTTGCGCTTATTGCAGGAGTTGCTTTTGCGGATGAAGTAACTACTGGTGAAACACACAAGATTGACACAACAACAAGTGTTATTGCCAATGTTGAAACAACAGCAGACTTAGTTGAAACAAAGGGTATTGAAGCAATATCTTCTGCTGAAAGTTCAACAGGTGCTCCAGAGTTAGCAAGTTCGGAAAACGTTAGAGAAACGGCTTCAGCAACCACTAGTGAAAGTCAAGCACCTACTGAAACAACAACCGTTGAAGCACACGCAGCTTCAACAAGAGACAGTGTAACTAGTGAAACAACTACAACAACTCCTGTTATTAATGAGAACGTAAACATTACAGGTGGTCAATATTACAGTGACCAAAACGGTAAATGGCATTACCGAGATGCCAATGGTAATGACCTGACTGGACCACAAACTATTGATGGGGTTCAAGTCTATTTCGATAAAGAAAATGGCGTGCAAGCTAAAGGCGTTTTTGCAAAGGATCCTAATAATGCTAAAAAACTAAATTTCTATGACAAAGATTCTGGTGCCCTTCTCAAAAGTCAATTTATCGTAGCCTACAGCAACGATACGAAACAATATGAACGTTACTATCTAGATGATAATGGGAACCCCGTGTACGGTGAGTATCGAATTAATCGTAGATCAGTATACTTTGATGATAAATCCGGTACTCAAATCATTGACCGCTTTGCTCCTAATGGACACTTTTACGATCAGGATGGTGTTTTCGTTAATTTAGGAACCAATCGTTTTGTTGAAATCAAAGGAAAATGGTATTATCTCAATAATAGCGGACAAATCATAAAGGGTAGCCATATCATCAATGGGGCTCAGGTCTATTTCGATGAAAATGGTATTCAAATAAAAGGTGATTTCGATAAGGAAAACCGCTATTATGATGAACACACTGGTAAGCTAGTAACTAACCGTTTCGTAACAGTTAAAGACAAAAACTACTTTATCGGCGCAAAAGGTATCCCCGTGAAAGGTGCTACTCTTATTGATGGTAAAGAGTACTATTTCGATAATAAGACCGGTGCTCAAGTGAAAGGTGACTTTGGAGGTAATGGTAAATACTACGATACTTCAACTGGTGCACTCGTGACCAACCGTTATGTCAATGTAGATAAATATTGGTACTATGTGGATGCTGAGGGCAAACCACTAAAAGGTTCACAAACCATAAATAATGTTCCTGTCTACTTTGATTCTTATTATGGTCGACAAGTGAAAGGTGATTTTGGAGACGATGGTTACTACTATGATAAAGACTCTGGTGTGAGAATCACACTCGAAAAAAATCGTTACCATAATATTAATAACCATTGGTATTATGTTGGTTCAAATGGCAAAATCCTTAAAGGGGATCACGTCATCAATGGTGTTCAGGTACATTTCGACAAGGTATTTGGAATACAAGCTAAAGATGACTTTGTAGATGAAGATGGTATTAATGTTTTCTATGATAACTTTGTTGTCTTCGGTACCCCAGTTAAGTATTACGACAAGGATACTGGTGAACTTGTTAAGGGTCGTTACTTTACAACTCGAGGTAAGTGGTTCTATGCAGATAAGCAAGGTAATATTCTAAAAGGTGCTCATACCATTGATGGTGTCCCTGTCTACTTTGACGACCACCTCGGAACACAATTCAAAAACGTGGTTAAAAACGGCCACTACTATGATAAGGATACCGGTGAACAGAAGGAAGTCCCACGGAACCAATTTGTTCATGTTGATAATGGTCTCTTCTATTATGATAAAGATGGAAAACCACTTTCTGATTCTCAAACCATTAATGGTGTAACCTATTCGTTCTATGAAGATGGACAAGCCCGTCGAGGAACTTTTGGACCTTACGGTTCTGGACCTTTCTATGATAAAGTTACTGGGGCTGCAGTTAGAGAAAAAGGCTTCCATCAAGTAGGCCCTCAATGGTACTATACTGATGAAAATGGTAACAAACTTTTAGGTCTTCAAAAAATAGATGGTAAACTCTATTACCTTGATAATACCTGGTCAGTTAGCTCAGTTACTGGTTTTCTCGCAAAAGATGAAGTGCTTAGTCCTGAGCAAAAAGAATCATCTAGATATCCTCATACATCTAGCAGTACTATTATCAAACCTAAACTCTATAGTTACTACTACTTCGATGCTGAGACTGGAGCTGCTGTAACCAATCAATTCGTTAATTGGAAAGGCAACTGGTACTACTTCGGTAAGGATGGTAAGGCTCTCCTCTTCGATCAAGTCGTCAATGGTCAACACCTCTACTTTGATTATGAAGGTAAACAAGTGAAGGGTGATTTCGTTACAGACTACAAGGGAACTCGTTATTATGACGAAAACTCTGGTGAGCTCGTCACCAACCAAACACGTACCATCAATGGTGTGACTTATCACTTTGATGAAAATGGACGTGCGAAGCAATTGTAAAATAAGTGTGAAAATCGACTAAAATTATTCTTACTAGTCATACAGATAAAAAAACAAACAAAAAGCCAAAATCAGCATTCTGATTTTGGCTTTTTGTTAGGTAAAGAATTTATTGCTCCTTTTTCAGTCTTTTTAGGTGTTTATAGAGACCGAAGGCACGATCCAGTTGCATGGATTCGATAGGACGTTTGCCCTTAATATAGAGATTTCCATTGGTCGCATTCATCAACCCTGTCTTAGCAATGGCATAACCAGTAATCATACCACTATAAAGGAGTTTTTCGAGCTCCTTAACATCTAGAATCCTATTTGAAGATTCAAGGATACCATCTTTTGCTTCGTAGATATCTACCAGTCTTTTAAACTTATAAGCTGTTTTTATGGGCATATCTCCAACGCTTCCTTTTGAATAATAATGGTAAATATTTTGTGGAGTTAAGTCTGCTGATGCTACCTCTTGACCATTGGGCGAGTAAGGTTGTGATTTAATGAAAGTATTAAGCTTGCCAATATCAATGTGAGAGTCGTTGTCATTTCCTTTAGGAATAGGGCCTTCAACCTTATCAATAATCTCTCTACGTCTTATAGTAGCCAACAATTCATAAGGTTCGACTCTAAGTCTTTTGGAGAATTTTTCCAAAGTATCAAGCGATACCGTTCCTGTTTGATTGATCAGGTTATAGTTGGTTTGAGCCATACCAGATGAGACTACAAAGGCTGTCATGCGTTCTCTGACTTCCCCCTCAGCCATATCTTCCGTGATTTCCAACTTCTTGCGAATATTGTGCCACAAGTTCTGGGTGACCTGATCAGGATCTCTTGGAAACTCAAAACCCTCATGCTGATTATCTCGAGCTAAGAGCTTCCCAAGTGTAATGTTTTTCCCAGTCACCTTGGCCAGACCGTTAGTAATGGTTACAATCTTTGGAATATTTCCCTTAGGCTTGTTCATGAAAAGCATCCGAAGGCTTCCTGACGGAATCCCCGTAGCTTCTGAAAGCTCTTTGTAACTCTTCTTGTCTTTCCAAAATTCCCCCATACGAGCTTTTTCCGCATTTTCCCAGAAAAGCTCCTTAAGGGATTTGGGGGTATTCGGCTCATCCGATAATAGTCGTTTTGACATAATTGTCTCCCTCTAAAATTGCTGTTTAAACTTAGTCCGAGTCTATTATCTCATATTTTTAATAAAAATCAAATCAATCCCTAATGGTATTGATTTTACTAAATAAAAAGGATTTAGCTCCGTTTTACACAGAACTAAATCCCTTGAGGGGGGATTATATCATAAATTGGTAAATTATAGTCTAAAGCATACCCAACCAAAAGAAAAAAACTTAATACGCTAGCCCAATCAAGGCCAGAAGCAAATACTAAAGATTTAATTGTCCTTCCACCCAGTTGACTAAAATAGGCCCATTTTTTTCTGTTTGAAACCAATAAAACAATTGGAAGATATAGACTAGCTCCTAAAAGAGCTGGCCAATACTGCTTAATCCCAATTGATAAAGGGAATAAACCTGTCAAAACCAAGCTTATCAGGGCAAACAGTGAAAATCCACTCATAAAATAAGGTATGACACGAGAAATTCCCTGCATACTTTTCTCAGGTCGTTCCTCATCTCCATAGAAGGAATATCGTAAACTAACATCCACCAAACCGGCGAAGCCAATCATATTATTCAAGCTATTAATAGTCCAACTTGTCTCTAGTAAGTAAGATAATTTTTGTTTCTGATTAAGCTCTTTATTTAAGATTTTATCATAGAATACCATAGGTGCAACAGCCATAAAACCAAGCAAAGCTAAACTAATGACTTTTATTGGAGAGAGTTCTCCAAAGATTGCTCCAATCTTATCAAACGAAATGGTCTTAAAAAGTCTGATTATCTCTACAATAACCAGACTAGCAATAGATAAAAATAGCACAAGTTTGATAAGTCTCTGCCATTTTTTCACGCCATTCAAAATTGTTCTCACAATCTCTTCCTCTTATCCTAACAAGGTTTGTAATATTGGAATAACAACGATAAATAGAACCGTACTTAGAGTCACTACATTCGTAGAGAATTCCACATCACCTTTTCCTTGATTAGCAAGGATTGGAAGAACTGCTAGAGCTGGCGTAGCAGACTGAATCATAAAGGTCTTAAATTCAGCCGTTACCATATTGGGGGCAAAGAACTTCAATACAAGAAGCATGATTAGAGGAGCTAAGATAAAGCGTCCAACCAAAGTGACAATGGTATCTTTATCAAAAGCAATCGTATTCAAGCCTGCCTTAGCAAGTACAATACCAATATAGACAAGAGATAGTGGCGTTGTTAAACTACCAATATAAGTCAAGGTACTTTCCGCAAAACTTGGAACAGGAAGACGGAGCACTAAAAATACGAGGGCTACGAGAAATCCCAATAAAGGAGCTGGGAAGAGCTTCTTCCAATTAAATTTTTGAGCTTGCTTGGAAGCCCCTTCTTTGCTATCCGAGGTCATTAGATAGACACCTAATGTCCAAGTAGATACCGTATTTGTAATATAATACACCAAGAAGTAAGGGAGGGCTTGATCTCCAAACAGAGCTATGTTCAAAGGCAAACCAATAAAAATGGTATTGGCATTTACAAAGGTATTAATCATGGTTCCTCGACGGCCTGGGCGCACTCTAAAAAGTTTCACCGCTATAAAGGCCATTAGGTAACCGAGAATGAAGGCGATAAATGTATAGAATAAACCGCCAGACAAGCTAATCAATTTGTCTAAAGTTAAATATTTAAGAACAGAGGTAAAAATTGCCACTGGCATGGCCACATTCATAATAAGTTTAGATAAATCATTTCCAAAACTCTCTTGAAACCAACCACGGACTTGTAAGAAGTAACCTAGAATGATGATAACGATAATAGGTACAATACTCTGAATTGACGTTAATAAGATTTCCATAGTCTCCCTTTCTACATAACATAGCGTATATATAAAGGCGTACGAAGCATTCAGTCATACTCGTACACCCCATTTCCATTTACTTATTTATACTCTGGATACCACTTCAAATCACGAACTGCTTTGGCCATATCTGTTTCCTTAGCACGTGCAAGACCTTGCTCTTGTGCTTTTTTAGCGACTGCTTCTGCTACTTTAATAGAAACATCTGCTACATACTTGAATGGTGGCAAGACAGGGGCTCCTGGTTGGCCTGGATTGACAATACCACTCAATGAATGAGCCGCTGCTCCGATCATTTCATCAGTTAAAAGACTTGCTTCAGAAGCCAGCATACCTAGACCAAGACCTGGGTAAATCAAGGCATTATTGGCTTGACCAATCACATAGTCGACACCTTTATAAGAAACTGTATCAGCAGGAATTCCTGTTGCGACAAAAGCTTTGCCATCTGACCATTCAATCAAATCCTTGGCACTAGCTTCTGCTAGTTTGGTTGGATTTGACAAAGGGAAAATCATCGGACGCTCTGTATTTTCACACATAGCTTCTACTATTTCTTTAGTGAAGGTATTAGGTTGTGTTGAAGTTCCTACAAGAATGGTTGGCTTCACGGTTCTGACTACTTCAAGCAGGTCAGTCAACTTATCTGCATTGGCAAAGTCAGCACGTTTCTTAGCAAACGGTTTTTGTTCAGGAGTTAGGTCATCCATGTCATCAAATAGAAGACCTTGTTTATCGACCATAAAGAAGCGTTTATAGGCTTCTTCTTCAGAAAGGCCTTCACTGACCATTTCACGAAGCACACGAGAGGCAATCCCTGCACCAGCAGTCCCACCACCATAGCAAAGATAAACTTGATCAGTTAATTTTTCACCACTAATATCCAGTGAACCAAAGATACCACCCAAGGTAACGATTCCTGTACCTTGAATATCATCATTAAAAGTTGGAATTTGTTTCCGGTATTTTTCAAGAATATTAGCAGCATTCAAGCGGCCGAAGTCTTCCCAGTGAAGGTAGAGTTTAGGAAAGAGACGTTCTGCTGTTTGAACAAATTGGTCAATAAAGTCGTAGTAACGATCTCCGCGGACACGTTCGTGGCGATTTCCTAAGTAATTAGGATTGTTACGAAGTTCTTCACGGTTAGTCCCTGCATCAATGACTAATGGAAGCACCATCGAAGGGTCGATTCCAGCAGCACCCGTATAGACCATCAATTTCCCAACAGAAATATCGACACCATTTGTGCCCCAGTCACCGATTCCAAGGATTCCTTCTGCATCTGTTACAACGATGAGTCGAATCTCACGGTCCCCGGCAGCATTTTTCAAGGTAGCCTCAATATTTTCAGGATGATTGATATCAAGATATCCCGCATATTGTGGATCTACAAAGAGGTCACTATAACCTTCAATGGTATCTGCGATGGTTGGGTCATAGACAATTGGATTGAATTCTTCCAAATGCTGAGCAAAGAGGTAATAGAAAAGGGTCCGGTTTGTATTAAAGATTTCCATTAAGAACAAACGTTTTTCTAAATCATTAACCTTTGTTTGCATTTGTGCATAGGTTTGCGCTGCTTGCTCTTCAATGGTTTGAACGTAAGGTGGCAATAAACCAATAAGACCAAGTTCCTTTCGTTCCTCCAAGGTAAAAGCAGTTCCTTTATTAAGGAAAGGGTTGTTTAAAATATCATGTGCAGTCATAATGCAACCTCCTTTTTTCTATATTATACTACTTAAAATAGTCGTTTAAAAGTACAATGTAGCCCATAGTGTCTATTATTTTCTTTTATGTTATAATGGGCAAAAAGAATTATGACAGAATCAACTATGCAGCCAGTTATCATTTTCCCTCTAGATACAAATGGACAACTACTTTATTTGTGCCTATCCGTATAACACATTTGTTTACAGGCTGTATAGTAGCAACAATTGTGATGGTACTAATAGAGACTAGCATATTGAACTAATAAACAATAATATGGATTTTATAGTATACTTTGTATTGTTTAAAA
>OAVL01000046.1_pt1 | contig 62601 bp, 70 predicted proteins | sample 1476411 | NCBI WGS metagenome assembly OAVL01 (sample SAMEA2580095, study PRJEB22360) | human gut metagenome | biome: human gut; feature: human-associated habitat; material: faeces | place: Denmark | collected 2008/2010
TCGATCTTCTGGGGGGGGCTGCCCCGGCTGCTGACGCCGCTGCCGCTCCGGCTGCTGACGCTGAGTGAGAGCGTTGCTCAAGCTGATTTGATTCCGATATGCCTGCCATATCGGTAGTACAAGGTCCCTGTGTGTGAAAACACGTGGGGACCTTTGCGTTTCCTTATGTTTCTTGCTATCTCATATCGCGAACGCCGGTTATCGAAAGCGTTTATGGTGTGAGAAAGTACTTACCAGAACCCGGTGCCACAAGCACTGGAAACAACAACAACCGCTGGCCGCCTTCGGGCGGCTGATGCAACTAGAAGAAGTAAAGAATGACTGAACAGAATCATCACGATCCGGCGGAGCTTGACAAGCTCGCCGAGAAGTTCACCGTGCTCCCGAACGACAACCCGGCATCCGACGCCAAGCGTGCCGAACTCATCGACAAGCCGGCTTTCGGTCAGGTCTTCTCCGACAACATGGCCCACATGACCTGGACCAAGGGTGAAGGCTGGTCGGACCGCCGCATCGAGCCGTACGCGCCGCTGAAGATGGACCCGGGCGCATCTGTTCTGCATTACGCCCAGGAATGCTTCGAAGGTCTGAAGGCCTATCGTCACGCCGACGGCTCCACTTGGCTGTTCCGTCCGGATGCGAACGCCGAGCGTTTCCAGAACTCCGCCAAGCGTCTGTACCTGCCGGAGCTGCCGATCGACGACTTCATCGGCTCTGTCGCCGCCCTCGTCAAGTGCGATGTGAACTGGGTTCCGTCCCGTCGCGAATACACGCTGTACATGCGTCCGTTCATGTTCGCTTCCGAGCCGTTCCTTGGCGTGCGCGCTCCGCAGGAAGTGGATTATTGCGTGATCGCCTCCCCGTCCGGACCGTACTTCCCGGGCGGCGTGAAGCCGGTCAGCATCTGGGTTGAAGACAAGTGGTTCCGCACCGGCCCTGGCGGCACTGGTTTCGCCAAGTGCGGTGGCAACTACGCCGCATCCCTGCTTGGTGAGTACACCGGCATCGACCACGGCTGCCAGCAGGTGTGCTTCGTCGACGCCGCCACCAAGACCTACCTTGAGGAGCTTGGCGGCATGAACATGATGGTCGTGCACAAGGACGGCCACGTGGAAACCCCGTCCCTGACCGGCAACATCCTGCCGGGCGTGACCCGCCGCTCCCTGATCCAGCTCATCCAGGACAACGGCCACGACGTGGTCGAGACCATGATCGCTCTGGACCAGCTGCTTGAGGACATCAAGTCCGGCGAAGTCACCGAGGTGTTCGCCTGCGGTACCGCCGCCATCATCACCCCGATCGGTCGCTTCAAGTCCGAGAAGTTCGATGTGACCGTCGCCGACGGCGGTTCCGGCGAGTTCACCCTCGCACTGCGCAACCAGCTGCTCGGCATCCAGCTTGGCGAGATCGAAGACCCACACAACTGGATGTGGAAGGTCTGCTGATTTTCCCGTTAGCGATTATTAGCTGACATATAGCTGTAATGGCCGCCGGAGGGTGGCGCGTGCTTCAGGCCAATTCACATGGTCTGGCAATGTACGTGCCGCCCTCCGGCTCTTTTATTGCAGCTCTTGCCCCATATTGTGCTATTTTTAACAGCTGGTTGGAAAAGAAATATGTGAGGGAAGGGGAGTGGCCATGGAAGTGGCGCTGGAAAGCAACGGCTTCTTCATAGGTATCGAATATCTGGCGACCTTCTGCTGCGGCATGGTCGGCGGGCTCGCCGCCGTACGCAAAGGCTATGATATTTTTGCGATTCTCGTCACCACATGGCTCACCGCATTGGGTGGTGGCATCATTCGTGATGTGCTGCTCGGAGCGCTTCCTCCCGCAGGCGTCTCCGACAAAGGGCTGGTGATCACCGCACTGCTCGCAGCTGTGGCCGTAGCCATCATTTATCCCGAAGTCGACAAGCTCAAATGGTCCATGCTGTCATTGGACGCGCTGGCATTGGGTCTTTACGCCGTCAACGGCACATCCAAAGCCATGATGTACCACATGTCCGGCACCACGGCAGTGTTCCTGGGCATGTTCACGGCACTTGGCGGCGGACTCATCCGTGACATGCTCATCAACGAGGTGCCCATGGTGATCCGCGACAAGCATTGGTACGCGGTGCCTTCAGCCGTTGGATGCGTATTGACGGTACTCGTATGTAAAGGAGTGAACGAGGGAATCGTCAGTTTTCCCGCCGAAGTCTTGCTTGATGTGCTGATTGTGGTGCTGATGGTGGCCATGCGGCTTATCTCCGTGTTTTTCGACATTCAATTGCCGGGGGCTTTGGCCAGGCATAACACCTACCTGCCGAGCGAAGCCAAATATCTCAAACGTCCGGTCATCCATCCCGATCGGAATGATGACGATATCAAGCGTAAGTGAGCATTTTCAACAGAGTACGAAATGTAAAAAAGAAGAAGCCCCGCAGGTTTTCCTGCGGGGCTTCTTACAAGCTGTGAGTTACGAAAACTCAGAGAGCGTTGATGGCCACAGCGAGACCGGACTTGCGGTTGGCAGCCTGGTTCTTGTGGATCACGCCAGCGCCGGCGGCCTTGTCGAGCTTCTGGGCTGCGACCTTGTAGGCGGCTTCGGCGGCGGCCTTATCGCCAGCGGCGATGGCTTCGCGGGTGGCGCGAACGGCAGTCTTCAGGCTGGACTTCACGGCCACGTTACGCTTGTGCGCCTTCTCGTTGGTGAGAACGCGCTTCTTCTGCGACTTGATGTTTGCCACTATTTCTCCAAACGACGTTTGCTATAAGGACATACAAACGATGATGATAACATGGCACGCGGATAAATCGCCAATGCGTATAAGAGTGTCGCGGAAGGACATGCCGACACTACCAGTTAGAATCGTTTGCGTCGAATATTTCCAGAGGAGGATGGCGTGGGCCAACAGCATAATCAGCCCGGGTACACCGATCAGTCGTTGATCCGCAACTTTTGCATCATCGCGCATATCGATCACGGCAAATCAACGGTGGCGGACCGTATTCTGCAGTTGAGTGGCATCGTGCCGGAGCGCGAGATGCGCGATCGCTTCCTCGACCGCATGGATATCGAGCAGGAACGCGGCATCACCATCAAATCGCAGGCCGTGCGCGTGCCGTGGACGGTTGACGGCACCGAATACACACTCGGCATGATTGATACCCCCGGCCATGTGGACTTCACATACGAGGTGTCCCGAGCGTTGGCCGCATGCGAGGGTGCGGTGCTGCTTGTCGACGCCACGCAGGGCATTGAAGCGCAGACGCTGTCCAACCTGTATATGGCCATCGACCATGATCTGGCCATTATCCCCGTGCTCAACAAAATCGACCTGCCCAGCTCCGAACCCGACAAGCATGCCGAGGAAATCGCCGGCCTGATTGGTTGTGACCCGTCCGACGTGTTGCGCGTCTCCGGCAAAACCGGAGAAGGCGTCGCCGAACTGCTCGACCGTATCGTCGCCGAAGTGCCCGCGCCGGCGGGCAACCCGGACGCGCCTGCCCGCGCGCTCATTTTCGACTCCGTATACGACTCCTATCGTGGCATCGTCACTTACATTCGTATGGTCGACGGTGAACTGAAATCGCGCGAGAAGCTGCACATGATGGGTATCGGCATGACGCATGACCCCATCGAAATCGGCGTGATCAGCCCCGACATGATGCCCACCAAGGCGCTTGGCGCAGGAGAGGTCGGCTATGTGATCACCGGAGCGAAGGACGTCAGCCAGTCCAAGGTGGGCGACACCATCACCTCCGCCATAAATCCGGCTACCGAGCCGCTCGAAGGCTACCGTGATCCGCAACCAATGGTCTACGCCGGCCTGTTCCCAATCGACAACGCGCAATATCCGGAACTGCGCGAGGCGCTTGACAAGCTCAAGCTCAACGACGCGGCCCTCATCTACGAACCGGAAACCTCCGTGGCGTTGGGCTTCGGCTTCCGTTGCGGCTTCCTGGGCTTGCTGCACATGGAGATCGTCACCGAACGTTTGAGCCGCGAATTCGACCTTGACCTGATCTCCACCGCGCCGAACGTGCCGTACGAGGTCACCGCGGAAGACAATTCCGTGCATCGCGTCACCAATCCGAGCGAATTCCCCGAAGGCAAGATCAAGAAGATTGTCGAACCGATGGTTGCCGCCGACATCATCACGCCGAAGGATTTCATCGGTGCGGTGATGGACCTGTGCCAAGACCACCGTGGCCAGATGGGCACCATGGAATACATTTCCGCCGACCGTGTGGAAATGCATTACCGTATTCCACTCGCCGAAATCGTCTTCGACTTCTTCGACCAACTGAAGAGCCGTACCAAGGGGTATGCGTCGCTCGACTACCACGAGGATGGCGAACAGTCCGCCGATCTGGTGAAGGTCGACATCCTTATTCAAGGCGAGAAAGTCGATGCGTTCAGCGCCATCGTGCACCGTGACAAGGCGTACAGCTATGGCGTGATGATGACCAAGAAGCTGCGTGAGCTCATTCCGCGTCAGCAGTTCGAGATTCCCATCCAGGCTGCCATCGGTTCTCGAATCATCGCACGCGAAACCATCCGCGCCCTGCGCAAGGACGTGCTCGCCAAGTGTTACGGCGGCGACATCTCCCGTAAGCGTAAGCTGCTCGAAAAGCAGAAGGCCGGCAAGAAGCGTATGAAGATGCTCGGCCATGTGGAAGTGCCGCAGGAGGCGTTCATCGCGGCCCTGTCCACCGGCGGAGCGGGCAACGACCGCGACACCAAGGACAAGATTCGCGCCGCGCAGAAGTCCGAAGGTTGAGCCTTTCGTGACGTTCGAAATCTACATTCATGTTCCGTTTTGCTTACGTCGCTGCGGCTATTGCGACTTCAACACCTACACGGCCGTGGACATGGGCGCGGGCGCGTCACGCGGCAACTACGCGAACATGGTTATCCGCGAAATGGCGATTGTCCGCGATTGGCAGACAACGCACGGTATCAACGAGCCGAAGGTGGCAACCGTCTTCTTCGGCGGCGGTACGCCGACCACACTCAAGGCAAGCGATTTGGTCGCCATGCTGGATGCGGTACGCGCCACATGGGGCATCGCCGATGACGCGGAAATCACCACCGAAGCGAATCCCGACACGGTGAATGCCGACTATGTGAAAGAACTCGCAGACGGCGGTTTCAATCGTATTTCCTTCGGCATGCAATCCGCGGTACCGCATGTGCTTGCAACGCTCGACCGTACGCATACGCCGGAAAACGTCGCCGCCGGAATCGCCGCGGCCAATGCAGCAGGCATGCGTTCCAGCGTCGATCTGATCTACGGCGCGCCGGGGGAGAGCCTTGACGATTGGCGCACATCCGTCCGCACCGCCATCGATTTGGGCGTCAACCATATTTCCGCATATGCGCTCACCATCGCGCCGAATACGAAAATGGGACGACGGATCGCGGCGGGCACGTTGTCGAGACCGGACGATGACGACGAAGCGAACAAATACGAAATCGCCGACACGATGTTCACCGAAGCCGGCCTCGAATGGTATGAGATTAGCAATTGGGCTCGTCCCGGATACGAGTCGCAACACAACCTTGGCTATTGGAGGAACGTCGATTGGGCCGGTCTCGGTCCCGGTGCACATTCGCATTATGGCGATTGCGAAGACGGCAAAGGATTGCGCTCCTGGGATATCGCGCATCCGCGATTGTGGGGCACCGCCATCAATGAGGGCAATGTGCCATGGGCCGGCAGTGAACGCATCACTGCCGCCGAGGACATCGAAGAGACCATCATGTTGGGCCTGCGCATTCGTGAAGGACTCGACACCAGACAATTCAGCCACTTGATTCCTGAACAAAAATGGATTGAGCTTGAGCACGACGGGCTGATCACAATGCTTGATGGCCGCGCCATACCCACTTTGCGAGGCCGACTGCTCAACGACACCATCATCACGGAGCTGTTGGAAACACTGGACTGACCGGGTTAATGAGCATAAGTGAAGTGCGTGCGCATGAGCATGACATGCGAAGTATGCGTTCATGGGCTAAATCCTCTGCGAGGCATTGACAAAAATAGCCATTCGTTATATGGACACGTGCAACGTTGCTGACATACTGGCGCGGTATTCTAAACCACGCATTAAAGAACCGCAAGACTTTTCTTGCCCAAAAACATTGAAGGTGGTTTCGGTGACTTTCCACGCCCCGTTAGATCTGACGATCCATGATTCCCAAGGTATGTACGATCCTGGAGCCGAGCATGATGCTTGCGGCGTGGGTATGGTCACCACCCTCAACAAGCGTCCGGAACGCAAGATCGTCGATGACGCCATCGAGGTGCTGGTCAATCTGAACCATCGTGGCGCCGTGGGCGCCGAGGAGAACACGGGCGACGGCGCAGGCATTCTCATGAGTATGCCCGACGAATTCATGCGTGCCACGGCCGGTGTGGAGCTTCCTGAAGAAGGTCATTACGCCGCGGGCATCGCCTTCTTGGATCGCGACATCGCCACTTCCGGCCAGCAGGAGCAGGCCATTTCCAAGATCGTGCGCGAAGAGGGCCTCGAAGTGCTCGCATGGCGCGTCGTACCCACCAATCCGGACGGACTCGGCCTGCAGGCCCTGGCCAGCATGCCGGCGTTCAAGACGCTGATCGTGGCCGATCCGGAAGGCAAGCTCGGTGGCATCGAACTCGACCGCAAGACCTTCCGCATCCGTAAGCGCGTGGAACACGAGGTAGGCATCTACTTCGCGTCCCTGTCCGCCCGCACCATCACCTACAAGGGCATGCTCACCACCATGCAGCTCAAGCCCTTCTTCCTTGACCTGTCCGACGAACGCATGAAGGCGAAAATCGCCATCGTCCATTCCCGCTTCTCCACCAACACGTTCCCAAGCTGGCCGCTGGCACAGCCGTTCCGCCAGCTGGCGCACAACGGCGAGATCAACACCATCCAAGGCAACCGCAACTGGCTGTCCGCACGTGAAGGCCGACTGAGTTCCGAACTGCTCGGCGAATTCAAGCCGCTGCTGCCGATCGCCACCCCCGGCTATTCCGATTCCGGCACTTTCGACGAATGCCTCGAACTGCTGCACCTCGCCGGCCGTTCCATGCCGCACGCCATCTCCATGATGCTGCCGCCGGCATGGGAGAACAACGACCAGCTCGATCCGGACGTCAAGGCTTTCTACGAATACAACAACACGCTGATCGAACCATGGGATGGCCCGGCGCACATCATCTTCACCGACGGCACCCAGGTTGGTGCTCTGCTTGACCGTAACGGCTTCCGCCCGGGACGTTGGCAGGTCACCGACAATGGTTATGTCGTACTCGCGTCCGAAACCGGTGTGCTGCCGGAAGTCGCCGAGGAGCATATCGTCACCAAGGGCCGTCTGGAACCGGGCAAGATGTTCCTCGTCGACACCGACGAGGGTCGCATCATCCCCGACGAGGAAATCAAGAAGACTCTTGCCAGCCAGCACCCCTACCGCAAGTGGGTGGAAGGCAACTCCGTGGAATTGAGTCAGCTGCCCAAGCGCGAGCACGTCAACCACTCCGGTCAGTCCGTGCAGCGTCGTCAGCGCGCCTTCGGCTACACCGAGGAAGATCTGAAGCTGCTGCTCGCCCCAATGGCCAACACCGGCAAGGAGCCGCTCGGCTCCATGGGCAACGATACGCCGCTCGCCGCGCTGTCCAAGCACAGCCGCATGCTGTTCGATTACTTCACCCAGAAGTTCGCGCAAGTCACCAACCCGCCGCTCGACTGGGAACGTGAGAAGATCGTGACCAGCCTCGAATCCGCCATCGGTCCCGAGCCGAACCTGCTGGCCGATTCCGAACTGCACGCCAAGAAGATCCTCATCCCGCTGCCGGTGCTCAACTCCGACGAGATGGCACAGCTCAAGCGCCTCGACCGCGCCAAGATTCTCGGTGGCTATTACAAGCCATTCATCGTCAAGGGCCTTTACCAGGTGGCCGGCGGCGGACAGGCACTGAAGGACCGTCTTGACGAGATCTTCCAGGAGATCGACGAGGCGATTGAGAACGGCGCCAACTTCCTGGTGCTGTCCGACCGCGATTCCAACTATGCGTGGGGTCCGATTCCATCGTTGCTGCTCACTTCCGCAGTGCAGCACCATCTGCTGCGCCGCCACACGCGTACGCAGATCTCCATGGTGGTCGAAGCCGGCGATGTGCGCGAAATCCACCATGTGGCACTGCTGATCGCCTATGGCGCTGCCGCGGTGAACCCGTATCTGGCATTCGAATCCGTCGAAGACCTCTCCCGCAAGGGCTACCTCAAGGTCGACGCGGAAACCGCCGTGAAGAACCTGACCCGCGCACTGTCCACCGGCGTGCTCAAGATCATGGCCAAGATGGGTGTCTCCACCATCATGAGCTACCGTGGCGCGCAGTTGTTCGAAGCGGTCGGTCTCAACAAGGACGTCATCGACGAGTACTTCACCGGCACCACGTCCCGTGTGGGCGGCGTCGGCCTCGACGAGCTCGCCGAGGAAGTCGCCAGCCGCCATCGCGTGGCCTATCCGACCCAATGGACCGCCCGCCCGCACCGCAACCTGCGTACCGGCGGCGACTACAAGTGGCGTCGTACCGGCGAGGACCATCTGAACGATCCGGAAGCCATCTTCCTGCTGCAGCAGTCCACCCAGCGCGGCGACTACAACCTGTTCAAGAAGTACTCGAACCACATCAACGACACCTCCAACCGTCTGATGACGCTGCGTGGCCTGATGAAGTTCAAGTCCACCCGCAAGCCGATCGACATTTCCGAAGTCGAGCCGGCCAGCGAAATCGTCAAGCGTTTCTCCACCGGCGCCATGAGCTACGGCTCCATCTCCCAGGAGGCGCATGAGATGCTCGCCATCGCCATGAACACGATCGGCGCACGCTCCAACTCCGGTGAAGGCGGCGAATCCGAGGATCGTATCAACGATCCGCTGCGCTACAGCAAGATCAAGCAGATCGCTTCGGCACGCTTCGGTGTGACCAGCGACTATCTGGTGCATGCCACCGACCTGCAGATCAAGCTCGCCCAAGGCGCGAAGCCGGGCGAGGGCGGCCACCTGCCGGGAGCCAAGGTTCCGCCGTGGATCGCCAAGGTACGTCACGCCACCCCGGGCGTGGAGCTCATCTCCCCACCGCCGCACCACGACATCTACTCCATCGAGGATCTGAAGCAGCTGATCAACGATGCGAAGATGGCCAATCCGAAGGCCCGCATCCACGTCAAGCTCGTCTCCGAATTCGGCGTCGGCACCATCGCTGCCGGCGTGGCCAAGTGCCATGCCGATGTGGTGCTGATCTCCGGCTATGACGGCGGCACCGGCGCGGCTCCGCTCAACGCCATCAAGCATGCCGGCACCCCGTGGGAGATCGGCCTGTCCGAAACCCAGCAAACGCTGGTTCTGAACGGCCTGCGTTCCCGCATCACCGTGCAGTGCGACGGCGAGCTCAAGACCGGTCGCGACGTGGTGATCGCCGCGCTGCTTGGCGCCGAGGAATTCGGCTTCGCCACCGCCGCGCTGATCGTCGAAGGCTGCGTCATGATGCGCGCCTGCCAGAAGAACACCTGCCCGCAGGGCATCGCCACCCAGGATCCGGAGCTCCGCGCACGCTTCAAGGGCAAGCCGGAACATGTCGTCAACTTCTTCATGTTCATCGCCGAGGAAGTCCGCGAACTGCTCGCGCAGCTCGGCTTCCGCACGCTGGAAGAGGCCGTCGGCCATGTCGAATGCCTCGACCAGGACGAAGCCATCAAGCGTTGGAAATCCGACGGCATCGACCTGAGCAACGTGCTCATGCAGCCGGGCCCGGTTCCGGGAACCATCCTGCACAAGACGATCGATCAGAACCACGAGCTCGACAAGGCGCTCGACAACAAGCTCATCGAGCTTGCCCAGCCCGCCCTTGACAAGAAGGAGCCCGTGCGTATCGAAATGCCGATCCGCAACGTGTACCGTACGCTCGGCACCATGCTCGGCTATGAGATCACCAAGCGCTACGGCGAGGAAGGTCTGCCGGACGACACCATCGACATGACGTTCCATGGTGCCGGCGGCCAGTCCATCGGCGCGTTCATTCCGCGTGGCGAAACCATCCGCGTCTACGGCGAAGTCAACGACTACGCGGGCAAGGGCCTGTCCGGCGGCCGCATGGTGGTCCGTCCAGAGGACGGCATCACCTTCGATCCGCACGAGAACGTGATCGCAGGCAATGTCACCGGCTTCGGCGCGACTTCCGGCCAAATGTTCGTGGCCGGCCGCGCAGGCGAACGTTTCGCCGTACGTAACGGCGGCGCCACCTTCGTGGTGGAAGGCGTGGGCGACCACGGCTGCGAATACATGACCGGCGGTACGGTCGTGATTCTCGGCTCCACCGGCCGTAACCTCGGCGCGGGCTTCTCCGGCGGCAACGTGTACGTGCTCGACCTCGACATGAAGCAGGTCAACCCGGCGGCCGCCACCAACGGCGCGCTGCTGTTCGAGCCGCTTGACGCCGATGCCGACAAGCTGGTGCACGGTCTCGTCAAGCAGCATGCCGAAGAGACCGGCTCCGCCTTCGCGAAGGCCCTGCTTGACGACTGGGAAAACAGCGCCAAGCGATTCACCCACATCGTTCCGAAGCACTTCCTCGCCATGCAGAAGGCGATGAAGGAAGCCGAGGAGAAGAACATCGATTTCAATACGCCCGGCGTCTGGGAACAGGTGTACGAGCAGGTTATGGAAGGAGCGCGCTGACATGGGAGATCCTCGTGGATTCCTGAAGGTCCGTACCCGTCGCGAACTGGCCGAACGCCCCGTTGAAGAGCGAATCAAGGACTGGTTCGACGTTCACACCGAATCCGGCCTGCAGTCCTGGACCACCGAGCAGGCGGCCCGCTGCATGGATTGCGGAACCCCGTTCTGCATGAGCGGATGCCCGCTCGGCAACATCATTCCGGAGTTCAACGATCTGGTCCGTCAGGAGAAGTGGGAGGACGCGTACAACCGTCTGTCCGAAACCAACAACTTCCCCGAAGTGACCGGTCGCATCTGCCCGGCATTGTGCGAAGCCGCCTGCGTGCTTGGCATCCATCAGCCGGCCACGATGATTCAGAACGACGAACGCACCATCATCGATCAGGCATGGAGCCTTGACTACGTCAAGCCTCTGCCGCCGCAGCGTCTGACCGACCAGACCGTTGCCGTGGTCGGTTCCGGCCCATCCGGTCTCGCCTGCGCCCAGCAGCTCACTCGTGCCGGCCACACCGTGGTCGTATACGAGCGTGATGACGCCATCGGTGGTCTGATGCGTTACGGCATTCCGAACTTCAAACTCGACAAGCGCCTCATCGACCGCCGAGTCGAGCAGATGGAAGCCGAAGGCACCGTGTTCCGCACCGGCGTGGAAATCGGCAAGGACATCTCCTGGGATGACCTGCGTTCCCGCTACGACGCAGTGGTGGTTGCCATCGGCTCCACCGTGCCGCGTGACATGAAGATTCCAGGCCGCGAGCTCAAGGGTATCCATTTCGCCATGGAGTTCCTGCCGGACGCCACACGTCGCGTGTACGGTGTCAAGCCGGTCAACGACATCACCGCCGAAGGCAAGCATGTGGTGATCATCGGCGGCGGCGACACCGGTTCCGACTGCCTCGGCACATCCCTGCGCCAAGGCGCGAAGGACGTCACCGTGCTGCAGATCATGCCGCAGGAACCGAAGGAGCGTCCGGCCAACCAGCCATGGCCGACCTTCGCCCGCCTGTACAAGGAAACCTCCTCCATGGAGGAAGGTTTCGAAACGCAGCGCGCCGAATACGTGTACAACACCGACTCGGTCAACTTCGAGGGCTCCGACGAGGACAAGGCCAAGGTGAAGGTGGAGAACTCCACCGCCACCGAAGGCTTCGTCGCCGACGAGAACGGACATGTCACCGGTCTGAAGGTCGTCAACGTCGCTCCAGGAGAGAACGGGCCGTTCACCCGCCAGCCAGGCACCGAACGAGTGATTCCCGCCGATCTGGTGCTCATCTCCGTGGGCTTCCTGCACCCTGACACCACCACGCTGGTGGATCAGCTGCCGGTCGACCTTGACGGTCGAGGCAATGTGGCGCGTAACGACAAGTTCGCCACCTCCCAGGACGGCGTCTTCGCCTGCGGTGACGCCGGACGTGGCCAGAGCCTCGTCGTGTGGGCCATCTCCGAAGGTCGCTCCTGCGCTGCCGCGGTCGACGAGTACCTTACCGGCTCCACCGAACTGCCGGCACCGATCGTCGCTTCCAAGCGTCCGATGATGCTGCCGCGATAGACAACACTGTTGTAAGGGTATGAACGAGGTGGCCCGGCTCGCGAATAGTGAGCCGGGCTACCTGTTTTTCACCCAAAATGCGGTAAAGTAATCCCAGCACCATGCAACAAAGGAGTGACTAATGCCAAATCGCGCAGAACGACGTGCCCAAGCCAAGCGCAATCGCAGGGGAGTGCCACAGCAATACGACCAAACCCAAGGCCGCGCACGTTCCGGCATGTTGGACGAGTATCAGCTGCAGGAAAAGTCACGTCGTCTGCAGGACGGCACTGATGGGCCATGGAAGCCGAGTGCCAGTACGATCACGGAAACGGAAAACGTGCTGAACACCAATCCTGATTACAAGAATCCGAAGATGTTCAAGGCACCCCATTCCGTCCGCCAATGGTTCCGTGTGGCCAGCTGGGTGCTGATTGCGCTGTCGGCCATCGCCTTCCTCGTGGTCATGTGGCTGCCGTCGCATCCGATGTGGCTCATCTCCACAGTCGCCATCGTCTTCGCAGTCGGTGTGCTGAGCCTGTTCTTCACGGCCGGCAACCCGAAGCACAATCCGAATCTCGACCAAAACGGAACAGCCGTCTGATCACAAAAACGATGGAAAGCGGTGAGACAACCAGAAGCATTTGTCTCACCGCTTTTTCTATCGGATTTTAGGTATGCGCTACTTGACTTCGACTAACCGTAAAGGGTATGCGAGAATGCTGTTTCATCGTTTTTCAGAAAAAGAATGGAACTTTCTGAAAAACGATGAAAACAATAAGTGTTTTTCGTGTCTGATGTTTTACAGTAGAACAGGAAACGCTGGAAGACTCGAGGAGGAGATTACAGACATGAAGGTTGACATTCTATCGCGTGAATACCCGCCCAAGGTGTATGGCGGCGCGGGGGTGCATGCCGAAGAGCTTTCCAAGGTGCTGGCGGAACGTGTCGATGTGACGGTCCGCGCATTCGACGGGCCGCGCGCGGCCGCCGACATTCCCGCGATTCCCGGAACCGACCCGAAAGGGTCGCTCACGGTCGTCGGCTACGACGTGCCGAAAGAGCTTGAGGATGCGAACGGTGCGCTGAAGACGTTTGGCGTCGATTTGCAAATCGCCAACGACGTTGATGCCGACATCATCCATGCGCATACATGGTACGCATGCCTTGCCGGCTATCTCGCCAAAATGCTGCATGACACCCCATTGGTCATCACCGCGCACTCGCTTGAACCGTTCCGTCCATGGAAACGTGAGCAGTTGGGCGGCGGCTACAATCTGAGCTCCTGGGCTGAGAAAGACGCCTACGAGCATGCCGACCGCGTGATCGCCGTATCCGCGGGCATGCGTGAGGATATCCTCACCGCCTATCCGAACCTTGACCCGGACAAGGTGGTCGTAGTGCATAACGGCATCACCATGAGCCAGTTTGAAACCCCGGCGGATGACGATCCGGGCTGGAAGGTGTTCGAACGTTACAACATCGACCGCAGCAAACCGACCTTGCTGTTCGTCGGACGCATCACCCGTCAAAAGGGTCTGCCGTACCTGCTTCAGGCACTGCACTTCGTGGACCCGAACATCCAGGTCGTTCTGTGCGCCGGCGCTCCCGACACGCCGGAAATCATGGAAGAGGTCAAGACCGCCTTCGCCAAGCTCGACGAGGAACGCGGCAACATCATCTGGATTGAGGAGATGCTGCCGAAGCCGGAACTCAACGCACTCGAACATGGCTGTGACGCATTCATCTGCCCATCCATCTACGAGCCGCTCGGCATCGTGAATCTGGAAGCCATGGCATGCGGTCTGCCGGTGGTCGCCTCTGCGACCGGTGGCATTCCGGAAGTCGTCGTCGACGGCGAGACCGGATATCTGGTGCCGGTCGACCAACTGCATGACGGCACTGGCACCCCCACCAACCCTGACAAATTCGTGCACGATATGGCCGACGCCATCAACCGCATCATGGCTGACCCTGAAAAGGCGAAGCGGATGGGACAGGCCGGTTACGAGCGTGCCCGCGACCACTTCAGCTGGGAGTCCATCGCAGACAAGACCGTCAAAGTCTACGAGGACGTGCTTGCCGAACGGAAGTAGAACCGAACCTGTCTGATCGCGGATAACCGATCCGGCTGATCGATAGCCAGAATATTCCTGAAATGCCTCCTGCCGACGCACTATGCTGGCAGGAGGCATCATCGCATCCAAGTGGTTTGTGAAAATGGAGGGGACCATGAACGAACAGAGCATCGCGTTGAAACTGGACGATGTGGAATTCCGTCGCCGCAGGCGCGTAATTCTCACCAAAGTCAATCTGGAAGTCAAAAAAGGCGAGAAATGGGTGCTGTTCGGTCCCAACGGCATCGGCAAATCCACGTTGGTGCAGATGATGAGCACCCGTGGATTCCCATCCGAAGGCACAGTCGACATTCTTGGAAACCGTCTGGGCAAAGTGAACGTGTTCTCCTACCGCAACCGCATCGGTTTGAGCTCGGCCGAACTCGGACGTGCGTTCCCACCGCAGGAAGATCCTCTTGACGCCATCGTGACGGCGCTGACCGCAACCACCGGCCGTTGGCGCGACACCTATACTGACGAGGATTACGCCAAAGCCCGCTCATTGATGCGTGAATTCGGCATCGAATACCTGGAAGGCAAGATGATGTTCAAGCTTTCCGAAGGCGAACGCACTCGCGTGCTTATCTGCCGTGCGTTGATGGCGGATCCCGATTTGCTGATTCTTGACGAGCCGACCACGGGTCTTGATTTGGGTGGGCGTGAGATTGCTTTGCGTGCGTTGAGTCGTGTTGGTGCGGAGCAGTCTGACCGCGCCGTGATTCTGGTGACGCACCGTCTTGAGGAGATTCCGCAAGGCTTCGACCATGTGGCGATCATGGGACGTATCACCGGCAACGAGGCGGACGCGTATGCGGATAATGTGGCCGGCAACGATCCGGCGCCGGGCACTATCGTGTATACGGGTGATTTGGAGCATGGTTTTACTTCTGAACGGTTGAGCCAGGTGTTTGGTTTGGATTTGAAGGTCACGCATGCGAATGGTCGTTGGAACGCGTACGCGGTGTGATGTTGACGTCGCCGTCACATTGCCGTCGCTTCGTGCCGTCTGCCGGTATGACGGTGGATACGGTAGCATAGGTTCGTTGCTGTCCGTGGAATAATGCGGTCTGCAATCGTAAGCCATAGTCGTGAAATCGCATACTGAACGAACGTACGAAGGAGCGTGAACCATGCGTCGAGGGCCGCTTGCCGCCGGTGAAAAAGTGCAGTTCACGGACCGCAGGTCGAATAAAATCACCGATCAGCTGGTGCCGGGTGGTGTGACGCAGACTTCGCATGGCATCATCCTGCATGATGATGTGATTGGCCAGACGGAAGGATCCGTTGTCGTGACGGTGAGTGCGAAACGTGAGGCTCAGGTCAACCAGACGCATCCGGAACGCGACGCGAACAAACCGTGGAAGGGGACGCGTGCCATCGGTGGTTGGGAGTTCGCCGTCATGCGTCCGCGCTTGGCTGACTATGTGCTGTCCATGCCGCGTGGCGCGCAGATCATGTATCCGAAGGACATCGCGCAGGTCATTCAGCTCGGTGATATTCGTTCCGGTATGAACGTGCTGGAATCCGGAGCCGGTTCGGGCGCGATGAGCATCAATCTGCTGGATGCCGTGGGGGAGGGCGGAAGCCTCACCACCATCGAGATGCGTTCGGAATTCGCGCGCGTCGCCGAAGCCAACGCGACGGTTTACTTTGGCGAACGTCCCGCATGGTGGGATTTGAGGACCGGCGATTTCGATTCGGTCGCGGCTGGTTTGCCGGAACACTCCTTCGACCGCATCATGCTTGACATGCTTGACCCGTGGAACCGTCTTGAACAGGCGTATCGCGTGATCGCGCCTGGCGGCGTGCTCGTCGCGTACGTCACCACCACCACGCAGTTGAGCCGTCTTGCCGAAGCGTTGCGCGAGGCCGGTTGCTGGACCGAGCCGGACATTCAGGAGACTTTGGAACGTAATTGGAAGGCGCAAGGACTGGCCATCCGTCCCGATCACCAGATGATTGGACACACCGGTTTCCTCATGGTTTCTCGCGCGATGGCTCCGGGCTTTCAGGCGTTGCGTAAACGCGACCGTGCCACGAAGGACACGACGACCGACATCGATTCGTTGACGCTCGAGGAGCGTGCCGAACAGCTTGAGGATCTGGAATTGCGTGACATTTCCGATCGCAAGCTGCGCAAGGTGCTGCGTGACCTCGACGCGCAGGTCGAAGCCATAAAGGAGTAGATTTAGAGCGTTTCATGCCATGTCCCAGCGGAAAATCTGAGACAATGGATATTAGATATTTGAAATGCGGCGCTGGAACCGGATCGGAGCGTGCGATTATGGGAACGAGCCTGAAGAAGGTCGCCAAAAAGACCAAGGAATACAAGTATGTGCTGCTGGCGATGCGCCACGCCAAAACCGAGCCGTTCGGCGGCAACGGCAGCGACGTGGGACGTGAGCTCACCGACAAAGGACGTAAGCAGGCCAAAGCCGTGGCCAAAGGATTGGCGGCGTTCAAAATGGTGCCCACTCGCATCGCATGCTCCAGCGCCACCCGCGCCCGTCAGACCTGCGATCGCATGCTCAAGGTGTTCGGCGACGATCCGAAAGTCGACTACCGGCAAAGCCTGTACGAAGGCGGCGTGCAATCCGTGTTCGACGAGCTCGCGCAAACCAAGGAAAAGCATCGCACGCTGCTCGTGCTTGGCCACGAACCGACCATTTCGATCGCCTGCCAATGGCTGGCCAGCACCGAATCCGATCCGACGTTGCTTGACCTGCTGAATCTCGGCATGTCCCCGGCCTCGATCGCCGTATTCGGCTCGAACGAGCCATTCAACCAGTGGCAGCTGCACAGCGGCGAACTCATCGCGCTGCTTACCGCCAAAGACTTCGAGTAGGGCTTGCGTGTTCCGGGCTGATTCGGAACGATGAGCATTCCGCAGAGTGCTGTGATTTGACTTCAAGCGGCTTCAAGGTTGTATGGTGCTTTCTGAACCGATGTTCAGAATGATGGATAGGAGAGCCCATATGAACAATCCCAGTGCGTTCCCTCTTGGGGAACCAAATGACGGTTTCGCCCAGTATTTCGACGGACAGAGCTGGCTTGCGCCGGTACTTGACGCGCCTGAAGTGTCAATCCACAATGTGACGTTCGAACCTGGATGCCGGAACCACTGGCATATCCACCATCACGCGGCCCAGATTCTCATTGCGGTCGGAGGGCGTGGCTACTACCAGCTTGAGGGCGAAGAGCCGAAGGAGCTTGAACCGGGACAGGCCGTCCGTATTCCGCCGGACGTTAAGCATTGGCACGGCGCCGCCCCTCACGAAGCTTTCAGCCATTTGGCGTTCATGATTGCGGATGGCACGGGCGACGCGACGAATGAATGGCTGGAACCCGTGGACCCCGACGCATACGAGACATTGCGTTAAATCCGCTTGCCGGGCTGTTCTGCATTATTGATCCATAAACATAAATGTGTGAATATAGACGGCATACGGACTGCGTTATAAGGACAGTTTATAACGACACTCAAATTTTCTTGATGTCTTATAGCTGGCGGTTTTGTGATAGCTTGAGCGGGTTGCATTGTTCATATCAGATGGAGGATTCATGTCCGCTCTTACTTCCGTCTCCGGTTTCCCGCGCATCGGCCAGAACCGTGAGCTGAAGAAAATCATCGAAGCGTATTGGAAGGGCAACACCACCCTCGACGAGATGCGTTCCACCGCCAAGGAACTGCGCGCCAAGCATTGGAAGCTGCAGCAGGCCGCCGCCATCGACCTGATTCCGAGCAACGACTTCAGCTATTACGACCAGATGCTCGACACTGCCATCCTGCTCAACGTCATTCCGCAGCGCTACCAGCGTCTCGCCTTCGAGAACCCGGAAGAGACCCTCTTCGCAATGGGCCGCGGCTATCAGGGCGAGAAGGGCGACGTGACCGCCCTGCCGATGAAGAAGTGGTTCACCACCAACTACCACTACCTCGTGCCGGAAATCGACTCCGCCACCGACATCAAGCTCAACAGCACCAAGCCGTTCGACGAATTCAACGAGGCGAAGGCGCTCGGCATCGCCACCAAGCCGGTGCTCATCGGCCCGTACACCTTCCTCAAGCTCGCCCGCAATCCGCAGGCCGAGGAGCTCGACTACGACAAGGGCCTCGTCAACGCGGTCGCCGCGGTGTACGCCGAAGTCGTCGCCAAGTTCGCCGAACTGGGCGCGCAGTGGATCCAGATCGACGAACCGTACCTCGTGCTCGACAAGGAGCCGGGCGATGTCGAACTGTTCAAGAGCCTGTACGCCAAGATCCTGCCCGCCCGCGAAGGCAAGGTCAAGGTGCTGCTCAACACCTACTTCGGACATATCGCCGACGTGTACGAAACCGTCAACCTGCTCGGCTTCGACGGTATCGGCCTGGACCTGAACGAAGGCAAGGACGAAAACCTCGCCGCCGTCGAAAAGTACGGCGTGGCAGAAAACACCACCATCTTCGCCGGCGTGATCAACGGCCGCAACATCTGGCGCAACAACTACGCCGTGAGCCTCGGCCTGGTCGACGCGCTGAAGCAGGTCACCGCCAACGTGGCCGTCTCCACCGCCAGCTCCCTGCTGCACGTGCCGTTCAGCACCGAAGGCGAGGATGGTCTCGCCGACGACGTGCGCAAGCACTTCGCCTTCGCAGTCCAGAAGCTCGACGAACTGCACGAAGTCGCCGTGCTCGCCGACGCTTCCGACGACGAGAAGAAGGCATCCGCCGAACTCGCAGCCAACCAGGCGCTGTTCGACGGCACCCGCGTCGCCGCCGATCCTGCGGTCGCCAAGCGAATCGCAAGCCTTACCGACGCCGACTTCGTACGTCAGCCGGCACGCGCCGAACGCCAGAAGGAGCAGCGTGAGGCGCTGAACCTGCCGCTGCTGCCCACCACCACCATCGGCTCCTTCCCGCAAACCAAGGAAGTGCGCGCCGAACGCGCCAAGCTGCGCAAGGGCGAGATCACCAAGGCCGAATACGACGAATTCATGAAGGACCAGATCGACGCCTGCATCAAGCATCAGGAGGAAATCGGCCTCGACGTGCTCGTCCACGGCGAATTCGAACGCAACGACATGGTCGAATACTTCGGCCAGAACCTCAACGGCTTCCTGTTCACCAAGAACGCGTGGGTGCAGTCCTACGGCACACGTTGCGTCAAGCCTCCGATCGTGTGGGGCGACGTATCCCGCGCCAACCCGATCACCGTGGAATGGAGCGCCTACGCGCAGTCCCGCACCGACCATGTGATGAAGGGCATGCTCACCGGTCCGGTCACCATCCTCAACTGGTCCTGGCCGCGCGAGGACATCACCCACGAGCAGCAGACCCAGCAGCTCGCGCTCGCCATCCGCGACGAAGTGCTCGATTTGGAGAAGGCCGGCATCAAGGTCATCCAGATCGACGAGGCCGCACTGCGCGAGAAGCTGCCGCTGAGGAAGACCGACTGGCACAAGAAGTACCTCGACTGGGCCATTCCGGCGTTCCGTCTGGTGCATTCCGCCGTCAAGCCGACCACGCAGATCCACACGCACATGTGCTATTCGGAGTTCAACGACATCATCAAGGACATCGACGCGATGGACGCCGACGTGATCTCCTTCGAAGCCTCCCGCGGCGACCTTGTGGTGCTCGACGCCATCCACGACGCCAACTTCGAAACCGAAGCCGGCCCGGGCGTGTACGACATCCACTCTCCGCGCATTCCGTCCGAACAGGAGATCGAGGACCGCATCTACGAGATCCTGAAGAAGATGGACGTCGAAAAGGTGTGGATCAACCCGGACTGCGGCCTGAAGACCCGTGGCAACGCCGAAACCTGGCCGAGCCTGGAGAACCTCGTCACAGCGGCCAAGGCCGTGCGCGCCAAACTCGCCAAGTAACCGGCATCGGCAATAACAGGCAAGATTTCCAAGGAATCACATGCATTCGCCAATCTTCTCGCTGGAGGTGTTCCCTCCCAAGCGCACCAGCCCTGTAGGTACCATCTACGATACGTTGGATGGCCTGCAGGGGCTGGACCCCGACTTCATCTCCGTCACCTACGGCACCGGCAAATCGTCCGACCGCACGTTGACCGCACGCATCGCGCATACGGTGAACGAATACGGCATTCCGGCCGTGGCGCACCTGACCGCGCAATACCTTGACAAAGACGACGTGGACGAGGCGCTCGACCTGTTCGACCAAGCCAAAGTCTCCGGCGTGCTCGCTTTGCGAGGCGACCGTGTGGAAGGAGCCGAACCGGCGGGAGTGTTCGACCATGCGAGCGATCTGGCGGCCTACATCCGCGAGAAGCGTCCTAATCTCAAGATCTACGGCGCCTGCTATCCGGAAAAGCACCCGCAGGCGGCCACGCTTGAGGAGGATATCGACAATCTCAAGAAGAAGGTCGACGCGGGCGTAAGCCACCTCATCTCCCAGCTGTTCTACGACAACGAGGATTTCCTTCGATTCGTGGACAAGGCTCGTGCCGCCGGCATCGACGTTCCGATCGAAGCCGGCATCATGCCGGTGATGAACGCGAAGTCGGTGCTGCGCATGTCGAAGATGTGCGAATCGCGTGTTCCTGAAAAACTTGCCGTCCTGCTTGACAAGTGGGGGAGCGACACCGCGCTGCTTAAAGAGGCGGGTATCGCCTACGCGTCCGAACAGATCTGCGACTTGGCGGCACGCGGCGTCGACGGCGTGCACCTGTACACGATGAACCATCCATGCGTCAGCCGGCGCATCTGGTCCAACGTCAAACCATTCTTCGTCTGATTCCGGACGATGCAACAAACACGAAAGGGATGGTTTCCGGCAGCTGTCGGAAACCATCCCTTTCGCCATACTTACGGATATAAACGATTACTATGGGAACCATGGCTTCTTCTACGCATCAGTTTGGGGTGCTCGATCTGATTCGGGCAGGATTGCAGGATCTGGACACGGCACGCACGCTGCTTGACGAGTTGCGCGCCGACGGCATCGACGACGACCGGCTATGCCTGCTGATGAAAACATTGGAACAGACCTGCGAGCCCGACATCGCGCTACGCAACCTCGTCGACATCATCAAAGCGTTGCAAAGCCAAGGCCGCGACTTCCACCAGGTCATCACCGACGACGCCGGACTCGTACGACTCGTCACCGTGCTCGGCGTGTCCGACGAAATGGGCAAGCTCATGCGCTTCCGCCCCGAACTCGTCATGGCCGCAGCCAGCGACTCATGCGAAAGCCACCTGTACAACCACGCCCAGCGGCGCGCACATGTGCTCGAAGCGGTCGGTGCCGACCCTGTCGACAGCCGCACGCCGAAAGCCTCGAAACCCCTTGCGGAGGCGGCGACTGCCTTGCGACAGACCTACAGAAAACAGCTCGCCGCCATCATGGCGCAGGACACCACCGCGGAAGATCCCATCGAAATCCAGCCGAGAATCAGCCAGGAACTGTCCGATCTTGCCGACGCGGCCCTGGAAGGCGCGCTCGCCATCGCCCGCAACGAAGTGGACGGCAGCGAACACGTGCGCTTCGCCATCATCGGCATGGGCAAGCTCGGCGCACGCGAACTCAACTACGTATCCGACGTGGACCTCATCTACGTGGTGGAACCGGCGGACGCGGACACCAACGGCATGACCCTCAACCGTGTCGGCACCAAAATGGCCACCACCCTGCAGCGCGTATGCCAATCCGTCATCATGGGCGTCGCCGAACCTACATTGTGGCAGATCGATGGCGGACTGCGCCCCGAAGGCAAGGACGGCCCGCTCGTACGCAAACTCGAATCGCACGAAGCCTACTACGAACAGTGGGCGGAAAACTGGGAATTCCAAGCCCTGCTCAAGGCCCGCCCCGTGGCCGGTGACCCCGACCTCGGCCAAGCGTACATGGACATGACCCGACCGTTCGTATGGGCCGCATCCAAACGCGACAACTTCGTCTACGACTGCCAGCAGATGCGCAAACGAGTCGAAGACCTCATCCCCGCGCCCCTGAAGGACCGTGAAATCAAACTCGGCCGCGGAGGCCTACGAGACGTGGAATTCACCGTGCAGATGCTCCAACTCGTCCACGGCCGCGCCGACGAGACCCTGCGCACCAGCTCCACCCTCGAATCGCTGCAACGCCTCGCCGAAGGCGGATACGTCTCACGCAGACAAGCCAAGAAGCTCTCCTGGGACTACCGCTTCGAACGCGTCATGGAACACCGCCAGCAAATGTGGGCGCTCAAACGCACCCACCTGTTCCCGGACCTCGGCAAAGCCAGTCTCGGCGGCATCGAACGCAAACGCGACACCAACGACGACGAACTCAACCACAACCTCGAACTGCGCAGACTCGCCCGGGCCTTCCACATGCACCCCGAGGAACTCGTCGACAAATACGACGAAACCCGACGTGAAGTGCGCCACCTGCACATGGACATCTACTACCGGCCCATGCTGCCCATCAACGCCGGCCTCGACGACGAACAAGTGGAACTGTCCGCCAACGCCATGCAGGAACGCTTCGCCTCCATCGGATTCGCCGACCCCGACGCCGCCATGCGCCACGTCACCGCACTGACCGCCGGCATCTCCCGTGCCGCGAAAATCAACCGCATCCTCCTGCCCGCCGCCCTCCAATGGCTCGGCGAAGGGCAGAACCCCGACATGGGACTGCTCAACTGGCGCAAACTCGAAGAACACTTTGGCACGGACAGCGAATACCTCGGCTTCCTGCGCGACTCGCCGTCCGCCGCGCAACGCCTGTGCCACATCCTGTCCAATTCGCGGTTCCTGGGCGACGCGCTCAACAAATCCGTCGAATCCGTCACCTGGCTCGGCAGCGACAACGACCTGCAGCCACGCTCACGCGAAAGCCTCGACGTGCAGACACACGCCTCACTCGAACGCAACGCAGGCAGCATCAACGACTTCGCCAACTCCATCCGCGCCATGCGACGCCACGAAATCGAACGCATCGGACTAGGGTGGATGAGCGGCGTCATCGACGACAAGGCGTCGCTCGCAGGTATGACCGACGTATACGACGCGGCCATCGACGCATCGCTCACCTGGGCCATCCGCCACCAAACGCAGGAAATGGGACTCGACGAAGCGCCGGCGGCAATCGCCGTCATCGGCATGGGACGCTACGGCGGCAGGGAAGTGAACTTCAGCTCCGACGCCGACGTCATCATCATCTACCGGCCGTCCGATAACGCCGACGACAACCAAGCCAACCTCTTCGCACGCAAAGTGCAGGAAGACCTCCGCGCCATCCTGCAAGGACCGACCACGCTCGAACCCAAAATCGAACTCGACATGGACCTGCGGCCCGAAGGCAAAAACGGACCCCTCGTGCGCTCCTACGCGTCCTGCGAGGAATACTACCGTTCCTGGGCGAGCACATGGGAGCACCAGGCGCTCCTGCGTGCGCGTTACGCGGCAGGCGACGCGGCGCTCGCCGAGGATTTCCTGATGAACGTCGCCGACCCGCTGCGCTATCCGAAGATCGATTTGACGGAGGCGCAGGTCGCCGAAATACGCAAGCTCAAGGCGCGTATGGAAGCCGAGCGATTGCCGCGCGGCGTGCGTAGGGACCGTCACCTGAAGCTGGGCAAAGGTGGTCTGTCCGACGTGGAATGGACGATTCAGCTGCTGCAGTTGCAGCATGCCGGCGACAACGCGAACCTGCGAGTCAACGGCACGATGCAGGCGTTGGACGAGTTGGAGCGGCGCAAGCTGGTTTCCGCCGGCGACGCCGTCGTATTGCGACGCGCATGGTGGATGTGCACGGCCGCGCGCAACGGCAGCTACCTGTGGAGCGGGCGCGTCAACCAGGCGGATATCCTGCCGGATGACACGTATTCGCTGGGAGGACTCGCCGTCTATCTCGGATACGACGCGAATCGCGGACAGCATTTCGAAAACGATCTGCTTGCCGTAATGCGCAAGGCGCGCGACGTGACGGAACGTCTGTTCTACGGCCTTTCATGAAACGATTCGAGCGGGCGCTCGGTGAACACGCGGTGAACGCTCCGGGTCAGTGTTTCGGGCTATAGTTGGCTAGGTCACTTTCAGTGGCCACCTTCAACCACAAGTTGCATGAAAGGTGAGCCGTTGTCCTCAGTACTCGAACCGGCGGTCGAAACGCCGATGGTCGGAAAAAGCGTCATCACTCTCGATGATCTTTCCATTCGTCAGATTCAGGAAATGCTGCACAAAGCGCAGTACATCGATTCCCATCGTAAAGAAGTGGCACACACCTGCGAAGGCAGGGTGCTTGCCACTTTGTTTTATGAGCCGAGCACGCGCACGCGTCTGAGTTTCGAAACCGCCATGCTGCGCCTCGGCGGCAAGGTGATCGGTTTCGCCGGCGCCCAGCTCGCCTCCGTCACCAAGGGCGAGACGATCGCCGACACGTTGAAGACGGTGTCCAACTACGTCGACGTGGTGGCCATCCGCCATCCGAAGGAAGGCGCCGCGCTGGTCGCATCCCGCGCCGCCTCCGTGCCGGTCATCAACGCGGGCGACGGCGGACACATGCATCCGACGCAGACGCTCGCCGACCTGGCCACGCTTCAATCGCGCTTCGGCCGTGTCACCAACCTGACCGTCGGCCTGTGCGGCGATCTGACCTTCGGCCGCACCGTGCACTCCCTGATCGAAACACTGTGCCGCTTCGGCAACGTCAACTTCGTGCTCATCAGCCCCGACGAGCTCAAGACCCCGCAGTACGTGCTTGACCGCATCAACGCCACCGAATCCTGCTCCTACACCGAAGTCAAGGATCTGGTCTCCGTCATCGGCGATCTTGACGTGCTGTACATGACCCGCGTGCAGAAAGAACGTTTCTTCAACGAGGACGATTATCTGCGTCTGCGTGACACCTACATCCTCGACGAAGCCAAGATGGCGTACGCCAAGAAGGACATGGCCGTGCTGCACCCGCTGCCGCGCGTCAACGAAATCGCCGTGGAAGTCGACGACGATCCGCGTGCAGCCTACTTCGAACAGGTCAAGAACGGTATGCTCATGCGCATGGCATTGGAAAGCTCGGTGGTCGGTGACGAACTGCCGGGATACGAACCGCTCGCAGCCAAGGAGGTTGAAGCCTGATGGAAGTCACCAGCATTCAGAACGGCATCATCATCGATCACGTGCCCGCCGGAACCGCGCTCAAGGTACTTGAGTATCTGAAGATCGACCCGTCCAAAACCAAGCTCGCGTTGATCATGAACACCGACAGCCACATGTACGGCACGAAGGACATCATCAAAATCGAGGATGAGACCGAATCCATCGACCTCGACGTGCTCGGCCTCGTGGCGCGCACCGCGACCGTCGGCATCGTCCGCGGCGGCAAAATCGTCGAAAAGAAGAAGCCGACCCTGCCGGAACATGTCGTCAACATCATCAAATGCGTGAACCCGCGCTGCGTCACCACCACCGAGCCTGCGGTGCAGATGTTCCATCTGGTGCATTCCGACCGTCAGGAATACCGTTGCGACTACTGCGACGAGGAAGCGAAGTTCTGAAATCATGACCCTCACCCTTCACGACATCAAGGTCTGGAACACCGGCGAAGTCATTGACCTCGTCGTCCCCTCCGACACGGACGCGTCCGTGGACGCCTCGGCGATGACCATCGCCCCCGGATTCGAAGACCCGCACGTGCATTTCCGCGATCCCGGACAGACCTACAAGGAGTCCATGATCTCCGGCTGCGCGGCGGCGGCATCCGGCGGATACACGAACGTGCTCATCATGCCAAACACCGTGCCGGCCATGGATGGCGTGAAGGTGGAGGCCGGCCAGCCGGGCGCCTCCGAAGTGCTCGACGCCGAATACGACACGGTCATCGATTACCTGCAGCATTACGAGGCCGCTCATGGCGTGAAACTGCCGGTGCGCTACGACCTATGCGTATGCGCCTCAAAGGGGCGTGCCGGCCATGAGGCCACCGAAGTGGCCGACTGGATCGGCTACCTGCCCGAACATGGCGACGAGCATAAGGACGCCTACCAGCTGGCGCATCCGGTGACCGCCATCAGCGATGACGGTTCCGCGGTGACCCCCAGCATTCTCGAACAGGTGTTCGAAAACGTCAAGGAGTCGGGACTGTACCTCATCGAGCATTGCGAACACCACGACACCGGCGCGGTCAATGACGGTCCGGTGTCCCGCAAGCTTGGCGTTCCAGGCATTCCGGAGGACACGGAACTCAAAATCGTCGAACGCGACATTGACATGTCCCGCAAAACCGGCGTGCACGTGCACTTCCAGCACGTCAGCACCGCGATCTCCTTCGACGCCATCCGCAAAGCCAAGGCCGAAGGACTTCCGATCACCTGCGAGACCGCGCCGCATTACATCGCATTGAACGACGAGGCGCTGCTTAAGTACGGCACTTTGGCCAAAATGAACCCGCCGCTGCGCTCCGAAGCGGACCGCCAGGCCACCATCGCAGCCGTCGCCGACGGCACGGTCGATTTGTTGGCCACCGACCATGCGCCCCACACCATGGAAGAGAAGGAACTCGGCTTCCTCGACGCGCCCAACGGCATCATCGGGCTGGAATGCGCATACGGCGTCTGCCACAAGGTACTTGTCGACGGCGGATTCATTTCCGACGAACGTCTCATCGAACTCATGTCCACCGGTCCGGCCGAACTCATGGGCCACGACAAAACGGACATCACGGCGGTGCTCGACGACTACGCCGACGCCGTGCCGGGAGACGACGACACCAAGCGCGTGCTTGATCTGGGCCGCGTGCCCGAAAGCGACCAGGTGGATCTCGTGGTGCTGAACACCGGAGAGGAATGGACCGTCGACCCGGAGAAGTTCCACTCCTCGGCACGTAACACCCCATTCGGCGGATGGCAGGTCACCGGCCGGCCGCTCGCCACCATCATCGGCTCGAAGCTGGCCTTCAGCCGCATCGACAAGGAGGACTGATGGACCGTCTGATCGAAGCCATCGAAGACAAGCAGAATCCAAGCGTCGTGGGACTCGACCCCACCGAAGCGCTGGTGCCGAAGCAGGTCGTGGCCAGCTTCGCCGAGGAAATCGCCGAACAGGTGGAGGATCCGACGGAAGCGCCGGCAGCCCAACTGTCCGTCGCCTTCTTCGAATTCAACCGCGCCATCATCGACGCAGTAGCCGACATCGTCCCGGCCGTCAAACCGCAGATCGCCATGTATGAGGCGCTCGGACCAGCCGGCATCGACGCCTACAGCATGACCTGCGAATACGCCAAACAGCAGGGACTGTACGTCCTCGGCGACGTCAAGCGCGGCGACATCGGCTCCACCGCAGCCGCCTACGCCCACCATCTGAGCGGTGTGAACGCGGGGGAGCGCGCTTTCGACCCGTGGCATGAGGACGCGGTCACCGTGAACCCCTACCTCGGCACCGACGGCATCACCCCGTTCGTCGAAGCCGCCACTGGTGCCGACAAGGACATCTTCGTACTGGTACGCACCTCCAATCCATCCAGCAGCGAACTGCAGGAACTCGAACTCGCCTCAGGCGAGCGCGTGTACGAGCATATCGCCGGCCTCGTGGAAGGCTGGGGAGCCGAAACCATCGGCGCGAACGGGTATTCCCGTGTCGGCGCGGTGGTCGGAGCCACCCATCCCGAGGAAGGCAAGGCGTTGCGGGCGCGCATGCCGCACACGTTCTTCCTGGTCCCCGGTTACGGCGCGCAGGGCGGTACCGCCCAAGGCGTGGCCGGCATGTTCGACAAAGACGGCATGGGCGCGCTCGTCAATTCGTCGCGTGGCATCATCGGAGCCTGGAAGAAGTCCGGCAAATACAGCGAATCCATGAGCGCAGACGATGCGCTCGACTTGGTCGCCGAATCGGCGCGCGAGGCCGCGAAGGACATGCGCGACAATCTGCGCGCGGTACTGCCGTAAGCTACCAGAACAATCGAACGAAACACAGGAAAGGGAGTCATGACCGCCGCAGCAACGTTCATGCCGACCGTCGGCCAGGCGAGGGAAGCGGGATTCTTCCCCAGCAGGCACACGGTCGAAATCGTCGACAACCGCATGCTGGCCGATGGCGTGTACCGATTGACATTCCGCGACGAATTCATCGCGGGACATGCCAAGCCGGCGCAGTTCGTCGACGTGTATTCCAACAATCCGAGCAGACTGATGCCCCGCCCGTTCGGCGTGGCCGAAGTGGATGGCGATGAGGTGAGCCTTATCTTCGCCGTCGTCGGCAAAGGCACCGCCGAATTCTCCGAATTGCGTGCGGGCGACACCATTCGGGTGATGGGTCCTCTCGGCAACTCCTTCAACACCAAGGAGAACGCGAACTACGTGCTGGTGGCCGGCGGTCTCGGCGTGCCGCCGCTGGTGCGCGCCGCGCAGGCCATCGCCGAATCGGAGGGGTCGACGAGCACCGCGGTGTTCGGATACCGCAACGTGCGTTTCGGAGACGGATACGTCGGCCGGTACGCGGACAAGACATACAGCATCGACGAATCCGAAGGCAATGTCGTAACGCTCCTTGACCGTATTGAAAATGAACTGGTGAACGGCGAGCTGAAGCCGGTCATCCTCTCATGCGGGCCGTTGCCGATGATGAAGGCCGTCGCCGCATGGGCGGCGAAACGCGGCATCGAGGCACAGCTGAGCTTGGAACAGCGCATGGGCTGCGGATACGGCACATGCGTGCTGTGCACCGTCGACACCGCCGAAGGACGATTGAAGGTCTGCTCGGACGGACCTGTGTTCACCCGCGAACAATTGGGATGGGGGGAGTGAGCATGACCGCAGAACAACATGCGAACCTGTACGAACAGCACGAATGGAAGCATCCCACCCAGGTGGCTGGTATCCCGTGGAAGAATCCGGTGGCGACCGCTTCCGGCACGTTCCAATATGCTGCCGTGCGCTGGTTCTATGACGTGAGCCAGCTGGGCGCCGTCACCACCAAAGGCGTGTCTCCGGTGCCATGGGAAGGCAATCCTGGCATCCGTACTGCGGAAGGCCCCTCCAGCAACATCAACGCCGTCGGCCTGCAGAATCCCGGCGTGGACCATTACCTTGAGGACGATCTGCCGAAACTCAAGGCCATCAACGCCACCGTCATCGCCAACGTCGCCGGACACTGCGACGACGACTACGCGGAAGTCGTGTCCAAACTCGACGATTCCCCGGCCGACATGCTGGAAATCAACGTGAGCTGTCCGAACGTGTCCGCAGGCGGCATGAGCGTCGGCACCGACCCGGTGGCTTTGAGCCGCCTCATCACCAGACTGCGCAAGCTCACCGACAAGAAGATGATCGTCAAACTCACCCCGAACGTCACCGACATCACCGTGCCGGCACGAGCCGCGGTGGAAAGCGGAGCCGACGCATTGAGCCTGATCAACACGCTGCTCGGCATGCGCATCAACATCCGCACCGGCGAGCCGGTCATCACGCACGTCACCGGCGGCGTGTCCGGCCCGGCCGTCCTGCCGGTCGGACTGGCCGCGGTATGGCGCGTGCGCGCCGCATTGCCAGAAATACCGATCATCGGCATCGGAGGCATCGACTCCGGCGAGACCGCGCTCGAATACCTGTATGCCGGCGCCAACGCCGTCGAAGTCGGCGCGGCCGCATTGTTCGAGCCGACCGCGCCGCTGCGCGTGGCCCGCGAACTCGACGATCTGCTCGACGAACGTCCCGAACTCGCCGACAAGCTCGCCAAAGGCGAGACCTGGCGCTGAAATTTCGTAATCGATCAATGTAAGGAGAACAAGCAAATGACCGCATCGCTCGACCATCGTTTCACCGAGTTCCTGCTGGAATCGCAGGCGTTGAAATTCGGCGAGTTCACATTGAAGTCCGGCCGCAAGTCGCCGTACTTCATCAACGCCGGCGCATTCAACGACGGACGCAAGATCGCCCGTCTCGGCGCGTTCTACGCCGAGAAGATTGTCGAGGAGATCGAGGCGGGCAACCTGCCCAAGGACATCGACACCGTGTTCGGCCCTGCCTACAAGGGCATCCCGCTGGGCGTGTCCACCGCCATCGCGCTGACGTCCGCCCATGGCATGGAGGTCGGCTACACCTTCGACCGCAAGGAGAAGAAGGACCATGGCGACGGCGGCATGATGGTCGGCACGCAGCTTGCGGACGGCATGAAGGTCCTGCTCGTCGACGACGTGATGACCGCCGGCACCGCTGTGCGCGAGGTCATCCCGAAGCTCAAGGCCGAGGCGAACGTCGAGGTCATCGGCCTGGTACTGAGCGTGGACCGCATGGAGAAGACCAAGGATTCCGACACGTCCGCGGTGAAGGCCGTCGAAGCCGAATTCGGCTTCCCGGTGTTCGCCATCGCCAACGTGAAGGAGATCTTCGAAGCCGGCCAGCACATCCAGAACGCCGACGGCACCCCGTACGTCACACCGGAGATCAAGGCCGCCGCCGACGCGTACCTGGAACAGTACGGCGCCTGACTGCGGCGTTCGCGCTGAACCGCGCTCATCGGCTGTCATAGTCTCGGATATGACAGAAAGGCACTGTGCTGCTTTCGGGCAGTACAGTGCCTTTTCGTTGTGGTTCCTCTGTTCCGGGGTCAGTCGATGAGCGTGTAGCCGTGGCTGGCGACCACCGACTTGAGCTTCTCCAAGTACGTTTCGGCGGCCTTGGACAGCTTCGCGCGCTCATTGGTGATCCATCCGACAAGCATCGTCTCATCGGTGTCGAGCGGCACGGTGACGATCTTCTCGTTGTTGAGATCGCCGTTGTCGATGCCGGTGCACACCGTGTAGCCGTTCAGGCCGATGATGAAGTTCAGAATCGTGGCGCGGTCGGTCACGTTGATCTGCTTGGGGGAGTACTCCGGCCAGACGGCCTCCTCCGCGAAGAAGAAGCTGCCTTCCTCGCCCTGCTCGTATTGGATGAACGGGAACGGCTTCAGATCGTCCATGGTGACCTTCTTCTTGCCGGCCAGCGGATTGTCGCGCGAGATGAACACGTGCAACGGCGCGCGGAACAGCGGATGGAACTCGAGATGCTTCTCGCGCAGCAGCTTGCCGATCACGTCCTTGTTGAAGTCGGACAGGTAGATGATGCCGATCTCCGAAAGCATGTTCGCCACCTGGTTGATGATGTCCTTCGTGCGGGTCTCGCGGATGGTGAACTCGTATTCGTCGGACTTGGTGGAGTCGATCATCTCCACGAACGCCTCCACGGCGAACATGTAATGCTGCGTGGACACGGAGCACAGCTGTTTGCGGGGTTTCGCGTTCTTGTACCGTTCCTCCAGCAGCGACGCCTGATCGAGGACCTGACGCGCGTAGGTGAGGAATTCCGCGCCGTCCACGGTCAACGCGATGCCTTGGGAGGAACGGGTGAAGATCTCGATGCCGAGCTCGTTCTCAAGCTCCTTCACCGAGGAGCTCAACGCGGGCTGGGATACGTACAGCTCGTGCGAGGCCTCGTTCATGGAGCCGCATTCCACTATTTTGACGATGTATTTCAGCTGAAGGAGGGTCATAACGCCCATTTATACCAGCGTCGCTTTACGAAACGACGATTTATAGCGCTTCGTTTTGCATAGTGGACACGCGGTCGGTGGATGCGCGGCCTACAGCGGACGATGATATGGGCGCATGGCCGAGGCCCGTTCCGCGGGACGCAGGCGTACGTCCGCCGCGCTCACACGCGCACGCCCAAGGATTCCAGGTCCCTGCGCGCCTGGTCGGCGTCGACGAAACGGAAGGCGTGCATGCCGGCCGACCGCGCCCCGGCGACGTTCTTCGCGGTGTCGTCGAGGAACACGCTGCTCTCGGGGCTTAGGCCGAAACGGCTCATCGCCAGTTCGTAGATGTCGGCGTTCGGCTTGTGCATCTTCTCCACGCCGGAGACGATGGTGCCCTGCAGCAGTTCGGCAAGCTGCGGGAACTTCTCGAATGCGAAATGGAACGTCTCATGGGACCAATTCGTCAATCCCCACACGCCATAGCCGGCCGCCTTCAGATCGCGCAGCAGCCGCTCCATGCCGGGCAGCATGCGTGGCAGCGCGTCGTCGTAATGCGCGATGTAATAACGGAAGATCCCGGCGACGCGTTCTCCCTGCTCGGCCACCACATCGGGCCATATCGAATCGAAGTCCTCCCCGGCGTCCATACGGTCCTCGTATCCGAAGAAGCCGCAGGGGTCGTCGTCGGCGCAGATGCGGTCGACGGTCGCGTCGTCGAATCTGCCTTCAAGGCATGCCCGTGTCCGCCAATCCAGCAACACTCCGCAGAAATCGAAAACGACGTCGGTGATGGTCGGAACTGCAACGGTCATCGGGAAACCCTTCTTGTAGCGTGCGTCTGTCTTCCGCCAGTGTACCGTACCCATGTTCGTGAAGGACGTTTTCGTCTTCGCGTGCGGCGTTTCCTGAAAGTCATTGGGGCGGAAAGGCTCGCTTGGGTTTTGAAAAAGGCTAATCTAGACGTTTTCGGCGATTGCGATGATTGTCATGCCGACCATTTCGAACATACAATCAATCCGAAATTAAATCAACATGTTGTCTGAATAGACGGGTGTCCTAGTGGAAAGCATTAGGAAGGGGCCGACGATGGCATATATCGAAATGGTGCACAGCTTCAAGCGCTACCATATGGGCGACATCATAATCACCGCCAACAACGATGTGAGTTTCGACATCGAACGCGGCGAGCTTGCGATCATTCTGGGATCATCCGGAGCCGGCAAATCGACGGTGCTCAACATCCTGAGCGGCATGGACACGAATTCCGAAGGCAAGGTCATCATCGACGGCGTCGACATCTCGGACTTCAACGCGAAGCAACTGACCGATTACCGGCGCAACAACATCGGATTCGTATTCCAGTTCTACAATCTGGTGGCCAACCTCACCGCCAAGGAGAACGTGGAACTCGCCTCCGAACTCGTCAAGAACGCGGCCGATCCAGTGCAGACGCTGGTCGATGTGGGACTTGGCGACCGCATCGACAATTTCCCCGCGCAGCTTTCCGGCGGCGAGCAGCAGCGCGTGGCCATCGCGAGAGCCGTGGCGAAGAACCCGAAGATCCTGCTATGCGACGAACCGACCGGCGCGCTCGACTACCATACCGGCAAGCAGGTGCTCCGCATCCTGCAGGACATGAGCCGCAAACGCGGGGCGACGGTGGTGATCGTGACGCACAACTCCGCGATCGCCCCCATCGCGGACAGGGGGATCCGCATGCACGACGCCCGCGTCAAATCAATCGAAACCAACGAGCATCCAATGGACATCGAGGAGCTGGAATGGTGAAACGCATGCTGTGGAAGGACATCCGGCAAACACTGTCCAAGTCGAAAGGCCGGGTCGTGTCCATCGTGTGCCTCATGGCGCTTGGCTCATTCGCGCTGGTGGGACTGAAGGTCACCGGGCCGGACATGCAGGCGATCGCCGCCGACTTCCTACGGGCGTAACAACCTCGCCGACATCACCGTGGTCTCCAACTACGGCATCTCCAAAGACGACGAGAGGATCATCGGCAAGGCCGACGGCATCAAGGAAGTCGAATACGGGTACTTCAAGGACGTGGTCATCTCCGGCACCGACAGGAGCATGCGCATCTATTCCAAACCCGATGCCGTCTCCACCTATGACGTGACGGAAGGACGACTGCCGAAGCGGACCGGCGAAATCGCGTTGGACATGAAAGAACGCGACAGATTCGCCGTCGGCAGCACCTTGAACGTCACCGAGAAAACGGACATCGCAGGCGGCACCGTGCTACGCCACCACAAATTCACCGTCGTCGGTTTCGTCCGGGCCAGCGAGACTCTGTCCTGCCTCAACATGGGACAATCCGCGGCCGGCGGCGGCGAGCTCAAAGGCTATGCCGTGGCCGTTCCGGGAGAGTTCGATTCCGACGTGAAGATGATCGCCCGGGCGACCTACGAAGACACCGAGGGATTGGACTACTGGAGCGCCGAATACCGCGATGCCGTGCAGAAGCATAAGGATCAGCTCGTGACGTTGCTCGCGAACCAGCCAAAAGCCCGCGAAGCGACGATACGCAGCCAACAGCGCAAGAAAATCGACGAGGCCAAGGACAAAGTCAAAACATCCAAACAGCAGCTTGCCGACGCGCAACGGCAGCTGGACGATGCCAAACAGCAGATCGACAACGCCAAGGACCAGTTGAGCGAAGGCAGCGCCGAGGCAGTGGAGGAAGGGTCGGCGGCCGCGGCCCAGCTGGCCACGGCGCAAGCGCAACTGGCCTCGGCCAACGCGTCGGTCGCCTCCGGACAGACGCAACTGCAGGCGGCACAGACGCAACTGGCTCAAGGACAGAACCAGCTCTCCGATTCATGGAACCGGCTGGCGAACGGCAAAACGCAGCTGGACGCGGCGCGAGAACAACTCGAAACAAGCAAAACCGTGCTCGACAAAGTCGGCGCGACGCTCGGCAAATGGGAACAGACCGGCATCACCGGCAAACTCTACGAACAAATACGCGGCAAATACGACATGGCGATCAACCAGTACAACGAAGCCTGCGCCGAATACAACAGACAGCTGAACGCCTACAATGCGGGACTGCAACAATACCAGAACGCCGTAGCGCGGCTCGACCAAGGCTCGCAGGCGTATCGGAGCAATGCGGACAATCTCGCACAGGCATCCAAACAGATAGCCGAAAAACAAAACGAGCTCGGCAAAGCGGTGTCGCAGGCCGGCAAGCAAGTCGCAGACGGCGTCACGCAGCTTATCCAAGGCCAGAGGGACATCGACAAGGCCGAAACGGAATACCAGAGCAAACTCGCCGAATTCAACGCGCAGAAGCCCGAAGCCGAACGCAAGATATCCGAAGCCGAACGGCAGATAACCCTCGCCGAGGAGAAGATCGACAATCTCACCGTCCCGGCCTATTCCGTCAGCGGCCGCCGCGAAGGCCTGACCTCGCAAGGCTACCGCGTGTACATGGTCATCGAAGGCATCGTGGCGAAACTGGCGGACATCTTCCCGATCTTCCTCTACTTCGTCGCGGCGCTCGTCACCTTCAGCACCATGGGACGCATGGTGGACGAGGAACGCACCAATTCCGGAACGTTGAAGGCGCTCGGCTACGGCAACGCGGATGTGATGCTCAAATTCACCGTATACGGATTCGCCGCATCCACCCTGGGCACATGCATCGGCGTGCTCGCCGGCCACACGCTGCTGCCGCTTATCGTCGCCCACGCATACAGCGCGGGATTCACCATGCCGGACATCATGCTCAAATTCCACCCCTGGATCACCATGGCCGCATTCGCACTTGCATGGATAAGCGCCGTCGTGCCGGCATGGCTGGCCGCGTCCAAGGAACTGCGCGAAAAACCGGCGAGCCTACTGCTGCCCAAGCCGCCGGCCAAAGGCTCGAAAATTCTTTTGGAACATTTCCCACCACTATGGAACCGTCTGAATTTCACACACAAAGTGACCGCCCGTAACATCTTCCGATATAAAACACGCATGTTCATGACGATCTTCGGCGTATGCGGAGCGGTATCCCTGCTGACGGCCGGCCTCGCCGTCCAATCCTCGATCGGACAGATAGGAAACCGACAGTTCGAGGAACTCATCCACTACGACCTGATCGTCGCCGAGGAATCCGACACCAACAGCGCGCAACGCGAGGAAATCGCCACGACGCTGAAGGGCAAAACCGTCCAATCCTCGACAGCGGTGCGCTACGAGGAACTGTCGAAAACCGCAGGCAAGGAGAACGATAAGCAGTCGATCACCCTGCTGGCCACCGACGACGCATACAACTTCAACGAATACCTGACATTACGCGACCGCAAAACACACCAACCACAGATACTGGTCAACAATGGCGCGGTAATCTCCGAACGGCTCGCCGAAATGCTCAACGTCTCGGTCGGCGACACCTTCACGGTAAACGACGAAAACGGCGCGCAACGCACCATCAAAGTCGCCGGCATCAGCGAAATGTACATCGGCCATTTCATATTCATGAACGCGCAATGCTACGAACACGTGTTCGGCGACCAGTACAGCACAAACGCATACATGGTCAGACTGAAAGACCACAGCAACGCCAACACGGAACGCCAAGGCGCCAAATTCATGAAACTGGCCGCCGTGCGCGGCGTCGTGCAGAACACGACGCAGAAGAACATGGTGTCCACAATCGTGGGATCGCTCAACCAGATCATGGAAGTGCTGATTCTCGTGGCCGTGCTGCTGGCCGTGGTGATCCTCTACGACCTGACCAACCTCAACGTGTCGGAACGCATACGCGAGCTATCCACGATCAAAGTGCTCGGCTTCCACACCAGCGAGACCACGATGTACATCTACCGCGAAACGATCCTGCTGTCACTGCTGGGCATACTCGCCGGATACGGCTTCGGAGAATGGCTGCACCGATACATCATCACCGAAGTGCCACCCGACGAAGTCATGTTCGACCCCGCCATCAGCTGGATCGCATTGGCGGCCCCGGCCATCGTCGTGGCCGTGGTACTAGCCGTGCTCGGCTGGATCGTATACCGCCAGCTCGAAACGGTGGACATGCTCGAAGCATTGAAATCAGTGGAATGACCCTCCACGAAACGGTCAGCGGAGCAGCTCGCCAAAAGCCCGGGGAACAGCCGCGACGACATCACCGGCAACAATCGGATGCCCGATCGCGCTCGCCGGAGTCTTGCCCGCATGCCCATACAGATGCGGACGATGCCATCCGCGCTGCTCCGACCCGCTGGCCATCGCGCCGGCAAGCCCATGCATATACGCGGCGGCCGCGGCGACCTCCGGAACCAAAGCCGGATCGTCGGACAGCATGTCGTCCTGCTGCGCCAGCAACGCGCCCAACACGCCGGCCAACACATCGCCCGAACCGGCGGTGGCCATCCAGGCAGGCGCGCGCCCGGACAGGATGATCCGCGTGTTCCCATCTCCATCAGCTCCAACCACAATGGTGACCGCGCCCTTAAGCAGCACCGTGGCCCCCGTAAGCTCATGCGCGCGCAACGCCGCCCGCAATGGCCGGGCCTCCACCCACTGCCTGGAAACAACATCGGCCATATCGGCATCCAACCGATTCAGTAATGCGGCCAATTCGCCGGCATGCGGAGTGATAACGACCTGCGGCACAACATGGCACGGCAGCAAATCCAACGCGCCGGCATCAACCACAATGGGAGGCATGCCCTCCGCCCGCTCGTTCCGCGAGCCATCGCCATCCTCCAACGCGTAATGATCCAGCAGCGCGGCAATGGTCGCACGTTGCATGTCATCACCGGAAGCAACGTCACCCTCGGCGGGCACGCCGGATCCAACCACCCACGACTGCACCCGGCCCTTGCCCAACACAGCCTCCGGCAACACGGACAATATCATATCCTGCGCACGCTGTGGCCCCAGATAACGCACCATGCCCACATTCGCGCACGCCGCGGCCCTCGCCGACAACACGGCAGCACCCGGATACCGCGCCGAACCAGTCACCAAACCAACCACTCCACGCGAATACTTGCCATCCGCAAGAGACGGAAGACGAACCGAATCCGCCACAAAATCGCCATCCGTCATCTCGGCAAACGGAACAGCATCATCGACATCGAAACCGAAATCGACCAACGTGATCCGTCCGCAAGCATACGAAGCCGGCGGCACCATCGCACACGGCTTCATCGCACCGAACGTCACCGTCACATCCGCAGGAATATACGGCCCCGGCAACGAACCATCATCAACACCCACACCCGACGGCGCATCGACGGCCACCACCAACGGCAAATCAGCGGAAGGGTCATTGTTCGGCAACGCAGGCTTGTCCGGCAACACGCCATCCATACCCAAAGACGAAGCCAACGTGCCAGCGACACCACGCAACGCGCCGACCACGCCAATCCCCGTCATAGCATCAAGCACCACATGCGCACCCCGCGCACACTCGACCGCAGCCTGCAGCCGCTCACCAGCCTCACCCGCGGAAAAACCAGACGTGCACCCAGAAATATCAGCCGCCGGATCCAACACCAACACACGCCCACCCGCACGAACAAACGCCCTAAACGCATCCTCATGCAACGAACGGCCAACAGCAACCGCGGTAACCTGCGCACCCTCACGCGCCAACTCAGCCCCCGCATACAAGCCATCGCCACCATTGTCCCCAGCGCCAGCCAACACCGTGACCCGCGCATCCTCAACATCCAAATCCTCATCATCAAGCAACGACAACGTCACACGAGCCACCGCAGAAGCAGCCATACGCATCAACGGCACACCATCATCCAACAAAGGACGCTCCAACTGCCGGACAACATCGGCGGAATAGGAACTATACAACAACGTCTGCAAACGGTCGGCATCATCGGAGACATCCATGGAAAATCCTTTCCCTCGGCGTGGAACCACAAACACCACTTTAGTCGTATATTAAAAACAACAAACAAAAACGGCATGGACGCCAAACAAGAAAACGGAGCGGAACATGGCATACATCGAAATGAAAAACAGCACCAAGCTCTACCACATGGGATCCACCACCATCACCGCCAACGACAACGTCTCCTTCACCATCGAACAAGGCGAACTCGCCATCATCCTCGGCGCATCCGGCGCAGGCAAATCAACAGTGCTCAACATCCTAGGAGGCATGGACGCCAACACCTCAGGACAAGTAATCATCGACGGCAAAGACATCTCCAACTACACACCCAAACAACTCACCGCATACCGCCGCACCGACATCGGCTTCGTATTCCAGTTCTACAACCTCGTCGCCAACCTCACCGCACGCGAAAACGTAGAACTCGCCTCACAAATCGTTCCCGACGCACAAGACGCCCGACAGGCGCTCGCCGACGTAGGGCTTGCGGACCGCGTCGACAATTTTCCCGCGCAGTTGTCGGGCGGCGAGCAGCAGCGTGTGGCGATCGCTCGAGCGGTGGCGAAGAATCCGAAGATTCTGCTGTGTGACGAACCGACCGGCGCGCTTGACTACAACACCGGCAAGCAAGTGCTCCGCATTCTGCAGGACATGAGCCGCAAGAAGGGCGCGACAGTGGTGATCGTGACGCATAATTCTGCGATTGCGCCGATTGCGGACCGTGTAATTCGCATGCATGATGGACGTGTGTCATCGATTGAGGTCAACGAGCATCCGATGGATATCGAAGAGCTTGAATGGTGACGTTGCGACACGCTGTGATACGTATGATTTGCGTAAATGGCTGATTCGTGTAATATATGTGACTTGTGCACGGAAGCCAAGTCTTCCGGTGGGAACATTCCTGCGTAGCTCAGTTGGCAGAGCATCCGACTGTTAATCGGACGGTCACTGGTTCAAGCCCAGTCGCAGGAGCTTAGGTGGAAACCCTTACGGGAGTAGGGTTTCCAGCGGAAACGGGGAGAGCCGCCAAGGGAGCTGAGGGCGGTTATTCTCTCCAATTCTCAGACAAACTCGCGGAACCATCACGAAAAAACCAAAAAAGGCACCACGACACGCCGATAAGGCGTTCAGTGGACGATCTGTGGGATGTTCGGCGGCGTTCGCCGTAAGGCCGCTGGCATATCACATGGGCGAGGGAGAACGCGGAGGGAATAGGAGAGAACGCGGACCGCGCACCGGCGTTTCACGCGTGTCAGAAGCGTACCGTCCTCCGACCGTTCGATGCCGACCGCACCGCATGCATGGACGCGCCCGCGACCATCAGGGCGGGCCGATTCTCTCCCGGAAGTGTGGGAGAGAACGGAAAGGAAAGACCGCAGCGGTCGTAGATCGTGGACGTTCGACCGTGAACCCGACCATGGGAACGTCCTCATGATTCGTGCTATACAAAACCCAGTAAGGGGGTATGGTTGTCTCACTATGTGAGACTTCACAAAGTCTACATAAATACCGTTGGAACGGTGCCGAAAACACGCAAAATATACCCCCTTTACACGAATTAACACTCTCGTTACATGTTCGTAACATAAAAACCGCCATTTTCCAACGATTTCAAATTTGCGTGTTGCGGTCATCGGTGACCGCAGCGTGACCGCAAATGACCGCAAGTGACCGCAAGTGACCGCAACCCCCCGTAATGTCGAGAAAACGTTGGAACGACGCCGTTTTCAGCACATAAAACAGGCCAAAAAACGGCAAAAACACGGTAATACTAGTAAGTAAACCTACTCTTATAATATTAGAATTAAGTAAACCTATAAGAACTTGAATTAACCCAAGAGTTTACTTAACCTGCGAGAAAGAAAAAATGTTTTAATTACTCGCTTCGCTCGTAATTAACACATCAAAAAGAAAGTCCGCGTGCTAAAATCGCGTCAGAAGCCAGCCAAACGGCTTGACAAACCGCCAGCAGGCACTCCGCGACCGGTCGGCATCTCCCCGCCGCCCATCTCCCCAAACGCAACCACGAAGGACAATCCGCCCCCAATGCAATCCGAATCCGCCGAAGAACAAGAAGCGTTCCTCTCCAAAGCCGACCACCTCCACAAGTGGAGCGGCGAATACCAATACGAAAACCTCCTTCTCGACGTGCTCCAAAACGGCATCCCGTCAGCCGACCGCACCGGCGTCGGCACCATCAGCCTGTTCGGCACACGCATGGAGTTCGACCTATCCAAAGCCTTCCCCCTCATCACCAGCAAGAAGGTCTTCATCAAAGGCGTCATCTACGAGCTTCTATGGTTCCTCAAAGGCGACACCAACGTGCGTTGGCTACAGGAGCACGGAGTGCACATCTGGGACGAATGGGCGGACGCCAACGGCGATCTGGGACCCGTCTACGGATGCCAGTGGCGCAATTGGCCGACCGACCTAGGCGGCATCGACCAGATCGCCAACGCCATCGAGACCATCCGCGAAGACCCGCACTCCCGACGCATCATCGTCAACAGCTGGAACGTCGAATCCCTAAGCCGGATGGCATTGCCGCCATGCCACTGCCTGTTCCAGTTCCATGTGCGCGGCGACAAGCTCGACTGCCAGCTCTACCAACGCTCCGCAGACATGTTCCTAGGCGTGCCGTTCAACATCGCGGAATACGCGCTCCTGACCATGATGGTCGCCCAACAGACCGGCTACAGGCCAGGACGGTTCATCTGGGTGGGCGGAGACACCCACATCTACAGGAACCACCTGAAACAGGTCGTGAAGCAGCTCGAACGCGAGCCGCGCCCGTACCCTCATATGAGCATCGACAAGGCGTCCGGCATCGACGCGTACACGTATGACGACTTCCACCTGACCGGCTACGACCCATGGCCAGCGATCAAGGCACCGGTGGCCGTCTGATGCATAAAAAAACGGGGACATCCTTTCTATGAGGATGTCCCCGTTTTTTCGTATGCGGTCACATCATGCTGTCCGACGACGCCACGATGAGCACGACCACCACACACAGGACGATGCCGATGCCAAGGAAAATCCAAGCGTTCGCCACATGGGTTGAATTACGCGAGTTAATGTACTTCAACGCCTGCTCCTTCACCTTGCGCTCCACCTCGTCCGCGTCATCCTCGGATTCAGCCACGCTCTCATACAATTCGGCCAACGGCTTCTGCTTGCCGCCCGCATCCTCCATGCGCTCCAACTCGTACTGCGTCTTCCAATCGATCACGCCGGACATGCGGATGCCGTTCCTCACGGCCATCTGCGTCAACAATACGAACACGGCGAAACCGACGAACACAGCCGCGATGGCGATAAGAAAACCCATGATGCTCTCCTTTGCTCTCTTGCAATATGTCTCAACAAGGATTATCCCCACAATTGACCGGGCTTGCAACCACGGGACTCACATCCTTTTTCTTGTGGGTGTGGCTTTGTTGGTTTACGGATGTAGGACTGTGGCATTGAATTCATATATGCTGTCGATGCCGTTTAATCTCGCAATCTCCAACACGATACGGGCTGACATTTCAGCATCAACTACCGGATCGTGATGTCCTTTCTCGTAGACGCCAAGTTCTTTTGCGACCGTGGTGAGCTTGTAGTTCTTTAATCCAGGAACGTAACGTTTTGCTATCTCCCAAGAGTCAAGCCAAGAATTGGGCGGCATGGGAATGTCGTATATGCCAAGACCTTTCCTCAGCATGGACATATCGGCGGATGAAGCCCTGTGAGCAACAAAAACTTCGTTGTCTGGCATGTATTCGGTGTATGCGCTAAGGAAAGCCATGGGAAGAATCGGCGCGGTTTTGATGTCTTCTTCCGTCATGCCATGGATATGAGTGTTGATTTCACTGAAGTAGTCCAGGCCATGTGGCGGTCGAATTGGAGTGGAGAATCTGGCGGCTATCTCACCGTCTGACACTTTGACTAATCCCATTGCGCAGATAGATGCGTGATGTTGGTTCGCGGTTTCAAAATCGACTGCGACGAAATTCAATGACATACCCACTCCTTGCAACTCGCGTGGTTCTCATTATTTCACTTAAAGGGAGGGGCATGATGGCGTGTTGAATCGAACATATGTACGTTTCTGGTGTATTATCTGAAATTAAAACGAACGTATGTTTGAATGAGTTTTAAAAGAAAAGGGCTACGCCCCGTCTTGGCAGAGTCGGCGTAGCCCTAGTGGACATCCTCGAAGGAGGTGTCATGGGTTGATTTTAGCGCACGTCGTATGACGACGCGGCGGCGAGTATCGAAAGCGCGTTTGGAAGATTCAGCAGAGGAGCGATGCGGTCCAGCTCGCTTACGGCCCAGGACCGCTTGCCGGACATCCGCTCGCTCACGTATCCTGAAGACCTTCCAAGCGCCTTCTGAACGTCGATTTGGTTTATGTTGTTCTTTACTAGCTGGTCGTCCAGATAGGCTTTAACCTGCTTATCTGACCTTGTAATTGTAATGTCCATATAAAAAATCTTACTTCAAATATTTGAAGTAATATGAAAGTCAGCAAAACAAAAACGGAATAACGCCGATTGTGAACTTCAAATATTTGAAATGGAGGTTTCGGAATGGCTTCAAGCAATGAGCTTATCTCGAAAGCAGTGAGGGTTCGGATGCTTCGTCTCGGACTTGACCAGAAGACTCTGGCGAAGAATATGGGTATCAGCACCTCGTCTCTAAGCCATTATCTTTCCAACAAGATCGGATGGCAGGTTTCGGTTCTCGATAAGCTGCTTGCGCCTCTCGAATGGGATTCGTTGGCTGACATCTTCACTGCCGCCAACGACGAAAACAATGTCATCTCGGCTCTTGCCGCCTAACCACACCACGCAACGCCAACGAGCAAAAGGACAACCAATGAAAATCACCACACCACACGGCACTCTCGAAGGCGACAACATCGAAGCCATCCTCAAAGAGCATGGATATGACTGCCTGCGCGGTGCCGACCTGCGTTACGCCGACCTGAGCGATGCCGACCTGCGTTACGCCGACCTGCGTTACGCCGACCTGCGTTACGCCGACCTGCGTTACGCCGACCTGAGCGATGCCAACCTGAGCGATGCCAACCTGCGTAACGCCAGCCTGTGCCATACCAACCTAAAGGGTGCCGACCTGCGCGATGCCGACCTGCGCGATGCCGACCTGCGCGGTGCCGACCTGATCGGTGCCGACCTGCACCGTGCCTACGATGCACAACTCAGCATCGCCAAAACCAGCATCCTTCCGGACGAAGGCGACATCATCGGCTGGAAAAAAGCATGGACAGATAATGAAATGCCGCTAACGCCAGTCATTGTGAAGCTCCTCATTCCGTCCGACGCGCTGCGCTCCAACGCCACTGGCCGCAAATGCCGAGCCAGCACAGCGCGAGTGCTCGACCTGCAAGACAAGCAAGGCAACAGCCTCCCACCGGACACCACGGTATACAGCTCATACGACGCAGACTTCACATACAAAAAAGGCGAAACCATTCACGTCGAAAACTTCGACACCAACCGGTGGAACGAATGCGCTCCAGGCATCCACTTCTTCATCACCCGCATCGAAGCAGTCGAATACTAGGAGAATCCAAGTGAACACTGAAATACAACGATTCGACTTCAAGGGCGCGGCATTGCGCACACTGACTGACGAGAATGGCGAACCATGGTTCGTCGCCAAGGACGTATGTGACGTGCTTGAGCTCAGCAATGTAAGCCAAACACTGGCACGCCGCCTCGATGACGACGAGAAAAGTTCCATCACTTTAAATGATGGAACCCCCGGAAACCCGAACAGGGCAATCGTCTCCGAATCTGGCCTCTACGTTCTCGTCCTCGCATCCCGCAAGCCGGAGGCCCACGAGTTCAAACGTTGGGTGACTCACGAGGTGCTGCCGCAGATTCGCAGGACTGGCGGCTACATCCCAACCACGGACGCGGACGATGACATGACCATCCTCGCGAAGGCCGTGATGATCGGCCAACGCACCATGGAGGCGCAGAAGCGACGCATCGCCGAACAGTCCGAGCACATCAAGGAGCTGGAGCCGAAGGCTCAAGCGCTTGATGATTTCACGAACGTGGAAGACAGGCTGCTTATTCGCGACGCGGCAAAGGTTCTGTCGAACGCCGGAACCCCCATCAAGGAAAAACAGTTGCGCGAATGGATGGCCGACCATAACTGGATTTTCAAATCCGGTGGCTCTTGGCGGGCAACCGCAGAGCATTGCACTGCCGGTCATCTCGTGATGGTCATGTCCCAAAAGCATGGAGTCAAGGATGATGGCACGGAGTTCGCCTTCCCTCCCACCGTGCGCATAACCCGCAAGGGGTTGGCACTACTGCACAAGCGTCTTGGCGAGATCGCCCTGGACAAGGCGCTTGACGCGGAGGTGGCGGCATGACGTTGTTGAATCCTCCCGCACCACCACAGGAATTCGTTCTTGACACTGGCGGACACTGCGTGTTCCGCATCAACGAGCGGAAAGGCGCATCCATCGTCGAAAAGGACGGAAAAAAGACGAGCACATTGTATGAGATTCCAGAATCGAAACTGGCTGCGTTCATCCAATGGGCTTCCGACGTTCACGGTCAATCACGATAGGAGACAGTAATGGAAGACGATTACAAGACCCGCATGGTCGAAGAATACCACGAACTCAAGGAACGCATCAGCAAACTCGATGATGCCGTCACCAGATACAAGAGGGGAGAGCTTGAGTTCAAACCGAAATGCCTTGGCGGCATGATCGTCGCCCAACTCTACATCATGCAAGACTACTTGCACGTCCTCTTCGACCGCATCAAAGCCATAGGCATCAGCCTCGACTCCGACGACGTGGAACCGGAGGAGAAGCCACTGCCACCTGAACCGCAATCGCATGGCCTCTTCATCCCACGCGACGGCGAACCATACCTGGTTCTCCATGACGCGGACGGCACATGGTCATACGTGGTAAACACGCCTTCCATCATGTGCAGAATCAACGGTTGGAGTGAATTGGCCTCCACTATCAACATGCTCAGTGGATACCTTAACTGGGAGCAGCTGGTCAAAAACCTCCAAGATTCAGCCTTCCCACTCATCCCACTGGAAGCCTCAAGTATGCCGACAATCGCCAAGGCGCTCGCCGACAGCAAATGATTCTTCCCCATCCGCCTGCAACCCGGATGGGGACCCATAAGCTTCGCCAGCCACTCCGATAAACAATCAAACAGTGGAAAATTGAACGTTTATCGAATATCCACGTTCACCGGCTGGCAAAGATGGAACATCCCATGATGTTCCATGCCGTGGCGAAACACATCCAAACGAACCGTCACAAGCGTTTGCATACACGCGCCGCCACGGCAATCGTCCAAGCCCACACAGTGGGAACAGGAACCGTACCACAAGACCATCGCCAATCGAACCAGACACCACATCTTCTCCTGTACTCAAAGGTATACGACGATGATCTCGAACGGCTCGCGGTCCGAATCCGCGCTTGGACGCCAGCGGCATGACGTCAACGCCACCCATCGGGACGAAGTTTTTCACTTGGTTTTCTCCGCCCCGCATCGGGAACGATGGTCGGCCAGACTGGTTCCCTCATTTTCCCAGTCGCCCCGCACACCCTTTTGCGAGCCAACCGTCCAGCGTCATGCCGCAACCCGCCTACCCCAACCACCAATCCAAGGAAGGAGCACACACAAATTGACGGCACCCATCATCTTCGAAGACGGCATCCTCACCAAAGACGAGGCGATCGCCTTCACAAAAGTAGGAAAGAAAACATTCGAAGACCTGTACGGGTCCCTCGGATACCAATCCGGCCAAAACAAACTCTTCACAAAAAAGGAACTCCTACTCCGATTCTACGAAATCAAGGACCAAGCAAAGGAGATCAAACAATGACCACCAGACGACTAGTCACCCCGAAAGACATACGCGACAGACAATTCCGACCCTCATTCCCATTCATGGGATACGACGCCAACCAAGTTGACGACTTCCTGGACGACTGCGCACTCACCATCCACACCCTCTGGAACGCAAACCGGAGACTCGCCACGGAAAACAGACGACTCCAACACGAGAACCAAACCCTCAAAACCGACGTGAGCTTCTACAAACTCGCAGTAGACACCATCGAACACCAACCCAAGGAACAACAATGACCAACAATCCAGAATACGACTTCAGCAGCCTCCGCCCCGACGAACTCAACTCCACCATCGCCGGACTCACCGCACTGAACAAACGAAGCGCCGAAGCCCTCAAAGCCGCAAAGGAAGAATGGCGGCGCTCGCATGACGGCGGCGATGAGGAGCGCGCCATGTTCGCCGGACTGGATGCGGGTGAAATCAGTCTCAGCAAAGGCACCGAAGGCCATTACGTGGTCGTTGACGAGCGTGCGTATGGTGCCATGCTGCATGACAGCCGTTTCCTTATCCCCGGTGGTAACGATGCTGCGGAGGCCGTGTGGATGCCACGCCCCGAAGCGAAGTCGGAAGCCTATCTGAAGGACATGATCGCGGACCATGACGGCGAACTCCCTCCCGGCGTCGAGTTCAAGCCGGGACGCGCCCAGACCGTCACGCTTCGCACCACGAAAGGATTCGTGGACAAGGCGTTCACCAGCGAGATAGCCCCGAAGATGTTCCAGATGCTCACTTCAACCAAGGAAGAGTAGCCATGTGCAAAAGCCTTACCATCACCAACGAGCAGGACACTTGGAGCCGCGCCCAGCTCGCGGCGCTGTCCCAGCTTGGAGTGCAGAACGCGCAACAAGCCGACTTGGCAGTGTTCCTGCACCAATGCCAGCGTACCGGACTTGACCCTTTCAGTCGTCAAATCTACCTGATCGAACGCCGTCAGAAGCAAGGCAACGAATATGTTTCCAAGCAGACAATCCAAGTCGGCATTGACGGTTTCCGTCTCATCGCCCGTCGTGCGGCGGACAGGAACCATGAACTGTTCAGCGAGCCGGAAACCCTCTGGTGCGGCGAGGATGGCGTCTGGCATGACGTGTGGATTGCCCAGACCCCTCCGGTCGCGGCGAAAGTCACCGTCCGTCGAGGAGAAGGCGAGTTCACCGGCGTGGCCCTCTACAGGGAATATGTCGGAACCCGTTACGACAAGAATCTCCGCAGGCAGGTCCCCACCAGCATGTGGACTTCGAAACCGGTGACCATGATCGCGAAATGCGCGGAAGCCCTCGCATTACGCAAGGCGTTCCCGCAGGATTTGAGCGGCCTGTACACGACCGACGAGATGCAGCAGACCAACAACGAGACCGAAGAGGAAATGGTCGAAGCCGAAGTGGTTGACGAGCAGCCACGCCAGAAGCCACGGCAATACGCTCCGCAGGTCCGTCAAGGCCAGCCGGAGCAGACCGCCGCCCAGGCCCCATCCAACGGTCCGGCCAGTCCCGACCAGTTGAAGACAGTCACCGACATCCTCCGCGCCTGCCAGATCAAACCGGATGAAGCTGACGCGTTCATCCAGAAAATCCTCCACGACCAGACGGTCACAAGCGTAAGCCTCACGGCAGTGCAGGCACAAACATTCATCAACGAATACCACAAGCACATGCAGCAGCAAGGAGCGGCACAATGAAATACGATCCGAAACACCTCACCTACGAGGACGCGTTGGAAATCGAAAAGCGTGGACTGGCCGTTACCGCCAAGAATTTCGAGGACGGTAGCCCGCACACCGGTCCGTTAAGGCATATGACTCTTTCCGATGCCTTGAAAAGCGCCGACATGGAGACGCGTCTGATGATGATCGCGGCCATCACGACGTCCGGACTCGAATACTTCTACATCGCCGTCCGCGAGCCTGGTTTCAACTATGATCTGCCCGCCATCGTCTTCAGGCGTGACGGCAGCATCGATGACAACTACATCATCGGCATCGAGGACCAGTCCACGAGCGGCGTCGAAATCAACGCCGACGAGCTGATGGACAGACTCGTCAAACAGGAGACGCCCGCCGCCGACGCGGACAAGTCCACAAGCGACCGGCAGACGGACGAGTGGAAGGCGAAGCTCCCGAAGGGCCTCGGCATCTACAAGGCCGCGACCGGCAGCGTGTGGCTGCATTCCGGCAACATGTGGACCCCGATTCTGAACCGGTACGGCAACGTGCCACCATCAGCCACACCACAGGACGAGACAGGGTTCGCCATCAGCTCGCACAAGGCGAAACGCTTCCCGTTCGAGAAGGTCAACCTCGCGAAGCTCCCCACCGAGGAAGGGTATTACCTCAGCAAAGACAGGACCAAACTGTTCCTGCTCGACCGTGACGGCTTCTGGACGCTCGTCGCATACATGGGCGCGAGATTGGACGACGGATACTTCGCTGACACGGACAAGTGCTCCCCGTGTGACGACCTCGAATACGTTCCGGTCGCCAGCCATCTGCGCGTAACCGAACGCAACATGCGCGAGTACGCGCCCCTCTCGAAGGCGAAACTCGGACTGCGCAAGCCAAGGCTGAAAAGTGTCCCGATCTGCGAGGCGGGCCGATGAGCATATCACGAAGGGCTGGCTGCACGTGCGCGTACTGCGTGCACGCGAACCCTGTCCATACGGGACTCATCCCGTACTGCCAGCGGTGCGGCGAATCATCCTGTCCGCACGCGCGAAGCCACATGCTTATGTGCAACGTCGAAGCGGCCAACCGCCACAAGACGGCTGACGGTCTCAGAAACATGAAAGCCAAAGACCAGCAGGGATGGGTCGGACTCAAATCCCATCCACGACACAACAAGGAGAACATCAAATGACCACACCGACCATCACCCTCGTGGGACGAATCGTCAAAATCAAAAAGGACGGCAACCTGTTCAACGCCGGAACCACGAAGAACGGCAAGAACTACATCCAGTTCCGCATCCTCTGCTCCAACAGGGTCAAGAACCCGGACGGCTCATGGGGTTACGGAGCATCCTGCTCACGCACCTGCGAAGCATGGAACGATCTCGCCACGCACATCCAGAACAGCATCAAGGAAGGCGACGAGTACATCGTCATCGGCAACGAGTCCGATGATCGTTTCGAGGATTCGTCCGGCGTCACCCACTACACGCAGAAGGTGAACGTCCGCGAGGCTGGACCAAGCCTGAAGTGGGGTACCGCGCAACTCGTCAACGCCAACCAGCAGGCCGGACCACGACAGGCGTCCACGACACCCGCCATGGCACCGCAGGCAGGCTCCGACCCGTGGGGCAGTAGCGGATTCGACGGATTCGGACAGCCCGCAGGAGAACCGGCGTTCTGATGTCACGCAACCGACAGTCGGCCAAAAAAGCCGGAACGGCAATGGAAACGGCGGTGGAACACTACCTGCAATGGGCGTTGGACGACCAGCGCATCATCCGCCGCCGTCTCCACGGCAGCAACGACCTAGGCGACATCGCCAACATCTTCTTCCATGGTCAACCCGTATGCGTCGAAGTCAAGAACACCAAACTCCTCAACGCCACGAAACATTACAACGAGGCGGTCGAGGAAGCCGGAAACCTTGACAGCCCATACCCGTGGGTCGTGCAGAAGAAGTCACGCGTCGGCCTATCCACGCTCGAACGAATCGGAAGGCAGCTCGCCTACACGGATTGGGACACATACAACACCATGTGCGCGTTGGCAGACAACGACAGGTACTTCACCCCACGAATCAGGACTGAGTTCCTAGGCAGACGCAAACAACTCGTGTGCGTCACATTGAAAAGTCTCGCACTCATCCTCAACGACGGACTGCCACTCGGACCGGAAGGATAATCATGATCGCGATAGTCGCCATATGCGCCATCGTCGTCAGCGTCATCGGATTCGTCATCATGCTCGGCTCCGTTGACCTCATCGACAGTAACAGGCCGTCAGGCGACTGGCTGTGGATATTGGGCATGATCCTAGTGGAGGGCGGTGCGATAACCATCCTCATCGACATCGGGATAGGACTCATGACATGACGGGAGAATCTGAAGTGAGGGACGGCTACACCCGACTCGACAACGGATTCTGGGCCGACGCGAGGATATGCAGGCTCCGCGACGAAATGCCAAGGGCCGCGCTCATCTACGTCATGGCATTGAGCTGGTGCAGCTGCAACCTCACGGATGGAGACATCGACACCGACCAGCTGACGTACACGCTTGGCGCATCCGAACAGGAGATCGAAACCCTCATCGACATCGGCCTGTTCCAACAGACCATCACCGGCGTGCGCATCAACGAATACCAGTCGAACGGGAACCACACCAGAAAAGAACTCGCCGACCGGACGGCCCGCAACACGGCAAGCAAACGCCGAAGCCGCGCACGGCAGGCATCCGACGACAAGTATTCCGCCGATTTCGAAACCTTCTGGAAAGCGTATCCACGACACGTTGACAAGCGTCCAGCCTGGAAAGCATGGAAGAACGCCATCCAAGACACGGGCGCGGACACCATCATCAACAGCGCCCGAGCCTATGCCAGACAGGTCGAGATCGAAGGAACCGAACCCAAATACGTCAAATACGCGGCCACATGGCTCAACGCGGCGGGGTGGGAAAACGAATACGACATCCGACCATCCCTCACCCTCCGCACCAATCCGACCATGATGAGCCGCAACGAATCGAACCGCATGGCGAACCTCAACAGGGCATGGCAGTACATGAGCGACGAGGAACGCCAACGGGCGATGGGAGGAACAGGATGATAACCAAAGGAGAGGCCGCGATGCTGCTGACCACGATCAACGCGCATCACGGCAACGCCAAATGGGACGACCTGCAATTGGACGAGTTCTACCGCGAACTCGACAAGCGCAACAACATCCAAGACATGCGGACGGCGGTCGTGAGATTCTATGCGACCAAATCGGACAAGTGGATGCGTGCCGCCGACATCAACATCCTCTGCAAGAAAATCCGCGCAAGCCGGATTCCCGACGAGAACACCATCCAACAGCTCGCCGCCAAGCATCACGTCACGGCGGACGACTATTGGGAGTTCAAACGTCGCGTCGTCTTCGGCACCGCGCGGGAAGCCCAAGAGTTGGGCGAAGCCGTCAGCAAAGCCCTCGAACAGGCCGACCGTCCGCAAATCGCATCCAAACCCATCGCACGCCAGCCAACCGTGGACGACGATCTGGGAGACCTGTTCAAAACACCATGAGCAAATGGAAGGAAACCAACAAGTACGGCATCCACGAAAGCAAAGCCGCCTACCGGCATTACACGCGGCGAAGGGACAAGGAAGCTGAAATCCTCAAGGAACTCGAACCCAATCCGCCAACGCATGTGGACCTGACCGGACTGGAAACCTATATCCAACGATTACGTGAATCCAAGGAGCCAACAATGGACGACAATTATCTCATCTGGTTCGACGTCGAAACCAGCGGACTCGACCCAATGTCCGACAATCTACTGGAAGTCGAAGCCAGAATCACCGACATGAAGGGCCTTCAGGTGCCATTCGCCGACGACCACCTGATATTCCATAGGGTCATCCGTTTCGATGACAATACGCCAATCCGCGCGTTCAACAGCACGACCATCGACATGCATTCCAGAAACGGACTCATCAGCGAATGCATGAACGCGAAAGACACGCTCAAAAACGTGGACAAGCAGATGGCCGTCTGGCTCATCGACACGGGCCTCGACCCCGGTCTCATGCATCCGGCCGGAACCAACGTCCACTTCGATATCCGATGGCTCGACGTGAACATGCCCAACACGAGCGGCATCCTCCACAAGCTCAGCCACAGGCGGCTCGACCTTACCAGTTTCCGACTCTTGGAACTGGCTCAAGGCGGCGACCCATACGATTGCGGACACGAAACCACGCATCGCACAACCGACTGCCTAAACCGCGACATCTCCGAATACGAAACCATCAGCAACCAGCAAGGACAGTGAAATGACCCTAGAAACCCTTGAAATCCAACCGCTCACCCCAAACGCCACAGTCACAAGGGCGCACGATTCGGACGCCGGACTCGACCTACACTGCATCGAAGACTTCCACATCGACGGACTAGGACGCATCGCGGTGGGAACCGGCATCGCGATTAACCTGCCCGAAGGCTACATGGCACGAGTCTGCCCACGTTCCGGCCTTGCCAGGAATTACGGCATCGACATCCTCGGCGGCATCATCGACGCCGGATACCGTGGCGAGATCAAAGTCATCCTGCATAACACATCCACCAGCCGCATCAACTTCCGTTGCGGCGACCGTATCGCGCAACTCGTCATCACGCCGGTGGAAACCCCCAGAATCCGCAAGGTCGTCGAGTTCACCGACACGACGGAACGCGGAGGAAACGGATTCGGCTCGACCGGACGATGAACGACGGGCACCAGTCATGAAACGAAACGTCTACAACATACACGGACAACGATTGCGAGACACCCAAGCGTCAATGCTTGTCCACATCGTCGAAACGCATCGAATGCCATCATCCGCGGCCTATGCGAAACCGTGGGCCACGTTGGGTTCCCTCATCGACAGGCGTCTCATCATCCCCCTCGCGGACGGCACCTACAAGCCGACCAAGCAAGGCATCGAGACCGCCGACGCGATCAAACGATTAGACAAGGAAGAGCCAACACGAAGGCCGAACATCGCGGAACGTGGCATCAACAGGAACTTCAACAAGTATTGGGACGACTACTACTCGCATCCACTCACATACGAATACCACCCCACATTGGAAATCATCTGCGAAAGGAGCCGATGATGTGGACACTCAGTCCGAAACAGCAGGAAATGCTCACTGACGTGAGCAACATGCAAGGCCAATACCAGGCCGTCGATAACCAGACAAGCAGGGCACTGCTTCGTAATAAGTTCATCCGTCAAGTGAATGACCGATTCGAGACGACCAAGGAAGGCGAACGACTGCACATGGAAATCGTGCATCAGGCGTTCGAGAAGGCAAGGATGGCGTTAAATGACTGACAATATCAATCCATCGCATTACAAGGATGGCCCGTTCGAATGCATCGAACTATCCAGTTTGCTCAGCTTCGACTGGGGCAACGTAGTTAAATACTGCTACCGGTGGCGCGACAAGAACGGTGTCGAAGACCTCAAGAAAGCACTCTGGTATGCGAAGCACGCAATCGATAACAACGTGCCGTTCCTTGCCATGTACCTCGGGCCGGACAGCGACATTATCACAGCCAGACCCATCAGGCTTTTCGGCATTCTAGAAGCCGAGAACTGGGCCGATCTCGAACCATTCTGGAATGAAATCAAGTGGGGATGCTACAAGAAGGCGGCCAAAGTGCTGACCGAAAAGATCAATGAAATCGAAAAGGAAGGAAAGTAATCATGGAACATATCGTGCAGTTCGCCATCAACATTGACGACAAGGCCATCCAGAACCGTATCGAGGAACACGCCTACACGGACGTGCTCAACAAGCTCACCAAAAACGCCGTGGACAGTGTTTTCTCATACACCAACGCGTATTCGCGTGACACCATGTGGAGGAACTTGATGGAGGACGCTTTGCAACGCTTCCTCGAAGAACGCAAGGACGAGATCATCGACAAGGCCGCGAACATGCTCGCCGACCGGTTCCAACGGACGAAGAAGTATCGGGAAGCCATGGGCACCGCCATCGAAAAGGACGGTGAGTGATGGATAAGACGCGTGTGGCCCTCACGGCGATCAGCTGCATCACGGTGGTCTTGATTTTATTCATTTGTGGAATGTCACCCAATATCGACAAGAAGACCAATGCGGGTTTTCAAATGGAAACGGTCAAGACCGGTGACGTGACATGGGCCTGTCTGAAGCATAACGGCGAATACATCGGCTGCAACACCGTGGAGACGGTCAAATGAATGTTTTCGCAGGCAAGACCGGCTACATCGTCTGGCCGCAAGGCGATACGGGAGTTCACACATGCCGCGTGTACGACTCACTGGATGAAGCTGTGGGCGCGGCACATTCCAAAGCCGACTTCCACCACAGGCCGTATGAGATTCTTACCGCTTATGAGAGTCCGGCAAGAACTATCAAGACAATCAACCCAAGGAGGCACCAATGAGCGACAACCGTAACTACAGTGTGATTACGAACTTTGGATGCCACTGGCAGTGCCCGTATTGCATCGTGCGCAACACTGGAATCCAAATAGCCGAGACCCGTATGGGAGCCACCTATGACACTGTGATGGATTTGGCTGACTCCGGCAAAATGAAATTCCTCAGCTTCAGCGGTGGCGGAGACCCATTATGGGGGCTTGATATTCGCCGTGCCTACTGGTATGCGTCGATCACCCGGAGCCTGTACGAGTACGACATCGAAACCGAAATGCACACCAGTATGCCAAGCATGGTTAAGCGAATGTACAACCTGGCGCCCGCAGTCGAGTTTTCGAGAATCGTCTACCATCTGCGGAACGTCAACATGATTCGCAATCTCGACTCCATCGACGGGGAGATGATACGAGTCGTTTTCGTGGTCACACCTGATTTCACCAAGGACAAGATCGACGCGATAGTTAAAGCCGTGAAGGACAACCCGTCTGTGGACGAGTTGAGTTTCCGTCAGATGGTCAAGCCGGATTACAGCATCGACCACACTTGCGAAGACTATCTGCGCGAAGGCCATAAGAAGGAGTGGTGGTACATCACTCAAGGTGATTACAACCATTACATCGTCAACGACCGGATTTCAGACAAATACGAGGATTTTGGAATATTTCAAGCGTGTTCATCGTCATCACATTGGGAGTGATAGCGATACTCTGCGTGCTCATGCTATTAGGCGTGTTCGTATGCATTTTCGACCATGACGATAAGAACGATAAGAGCAGTAAGGAATAACAATGGCGACGAACGTGACTGAGAAAGACAAGACACTGCATGAGGTCATCGACTTTCTGCAAAAAGAGTGGGATGCAGCTAATAACGCTTCTGATAATCCAGACGAAGAAGTGTACGACTTTTACGACGGAATGACGACGGCTTACGAGCATGTAATCAATTACTGCCGTCACCTGCTCGGCTATTCCGGCACCATGCCTTCCGAGGTGCCTAACCAAAGCGAGGACGCGAAGGAATAGTTATGTGGTTCAAACGCAGACGCAACGAATATGGGTGTCCAATGTGCGGCAGACTACCAGTAATCAAGGCATCGCAAACGGAAAAATACCACGAGAGCCGCAAAGTAAGGACAACACTCACAGTCTACCGGCTCCAATGTCCACGTGGACATATCTCTACCAGCTGGTTCAGCCACGCCGCACTCGCAAGCAGGCAGTGGAAAGAACTCGTGGACGAGTACAAGGGGAAGGATACGAAATGAGCGCGTATCAGCCTGTTCTTGACCCCGCCTGCGGCGGCCGAATGTTCTGGTTTGACAAATCGGATGATCGGGTGCTTTTTGGTGATGTGCGTGATGAGAGCTGGGAATTGTGCGATGGGCGTAGGTTCGATGTCAAGCCGGACATGCTGATGGACTACCGCGACCTGCCGTTCCCCGACGGGACGTTCCGCATGGTGGTGCTCGACCCGCCCCACCTGCGCAATGCGGGGGAAACGAGCTACATGGCGCAGAAATACGGTTGCCTCGACCAAGAGACGTGGAAAGCTGACCTCAAGACCATGTTCAGCGAGTGCTTCCGCGTCCTGAAAGAGCATGGAGTGTTGATTTTCAAATGGAATGAGACACAGATACCCGTATCGCAGATTCTCAAGCTCACAACGCACAAGCCACTCTTCGGCAACAAGCAGCCGAACCGCACGGGAACACACTGGATTGTCTTCATGAAGGAGGACGCGAAATGAATAAACGGTACAAGGTTTGCCCACTTTTTTGGAGTGATTACGGCGATGAGCGCACCTTGATGAATATGGGTGTGTTTGAAAAGTTGCTGAACGAGGGTTGGCAGATTCTGCGGGTGGATACCATGCCATCAACGGAATTGCGTGATAACGCCGTCACAGCGACGAACGTCTACATCCTTGAGAGGGAGGCTAATGATGATTAGTCAATACGACAAGGACATGTGTTGCCTGTATATCGCTGAGGGGATGAACTACATCTGGCAACAACGAGAGAACCAAGAGCTTTCCCGAATACTTGAATCATTGGCCGATAGGAAGCTCATGAAGCGTGTCCATGGCGGGTATGCGATCACACTCAAGGGCCTGTTGGCAGTCAAGGTGTGGAGACTTCACCTGTTCCTGTTCCATCACGATGAATCCAAGTACTTCAGGAGGAAGAAATGAGCAGGGCTGAAACCACCGCCATGCTGTCCAAGCTGGTCGAGAAGAGGTTGAAGAATCGCGTGAGTTATTGGGCTAGCGAGGTTAACTTCGACCTTGGAACACCACGGAACAGGCGCATCGACTACATCGGATTCAAGCCTTTCACGCCCGGCTACGTGCTCGAACCAAGCAGTGTGGAACTCGGCACTTTCTCCTGCTATGAAGTCAAGTCATGCATGGCTGATTTCGAATCGGGTCACGGGCTGACGTTCTACGGTGACGAAAACTATCTAGTCACCACGCCTGAGCTTGCGGATGAACTGCGTGTGAGCCATCAGATTCCGCGAGACATCGACCAAGTGTTGGTGCCCACGGCCAAAGGGGACAAGCTCAGATGCCTGTACGACGTGTCCTATGGAGACAAGCGGAATAGCTACAGGCGGCGTCCGGCGAGTGAAATGCTGTACGCCATGATCGAAGCGAACGGAAAGAGGACGAATTGAGCATCGCAGAGGATGAAGCCGAAAAGGTGTACCCGACCGAGTACTGGAATGACGGTTCGGGCTGCAAGAAGGTTTTCGCTGCCAATACTGACGATTTGCAGGAAGCCTATATTCGAGGCCGCGAAGCGCCACCGTCTGACGTTGAGGTGGAGGCCGTGGCGAGAAAACTGCTGTGGACGAGCCGCACATGGGACGGCATCGACAGCGACTATCAGGCAAAGGACGAGGAGGATGCATGGGATTTCGCCGGCGTAATCCTCGGCATGCGCGAATGCTACGCCGCACAGGCCAGAGATCTGCTCGAAATCGCACGGAAGGCGGTAAACGAATGAGCAAAGACATGGAGAAGATCATGTACATAATCAAGAAAGCGTCCTACGCATTCAACGTGATAGCGATGCTCGCAATCATCATCATACAAATCACCGCCAACGCGAACCCTATATCCATAGCGATACTCTCGTTCCTCTACGGAGCATACGCGATGATCGTGTTCGTCATACTGTACGACGAACACTTGGAGAAGGAGTACGAGTGAGCCTACGGAAACAGGTCCTCCACTACGCGGACCTCGACTACGACGCGGACGAGATAAGCCGCCTACTGCACGTGGACAGGAGGCTCGTACTCCAAATCGAAGCCCACCGCAACGACCCCGAACCAACCCCACCAACGGAAGGAGAACAGCCAACGCTAATCTGACACACACACTATACTAGACAAGTCGCCCAACGGTTGCAAACAAAGGGTTGAGGCAACAAGACCAAACACACCCAAAACGCAACCAAGGAGCCAACACTTGACGCAAACCACATGCGCGGCATGCTGGAAAACAACCGACGACAAGCATATCCTCTGCACATCCTGCGAAACCCAACTCCAATTCGACCTGCAATGGTTCGAAAACCACCTGCAAGACCTCGAATGGCGCACAAACCGCATGGACAAGACAGGCAACGGCGGAGGCGGCGGACATAACGGACTCGCCACCTCCCCGGCACCATTACGCGAAACCGCGTTCGAACTCATCGAAGGCAATGGCATGGACGACATTCCAAGCCTCCGTGACATCATCAACGAATACGCGCGATGCCTGAACGTGACCGCCCCATACGACCGGAAACTCGAAATCCTCATCCGCAGCATCCGACTCACGGACAAGTGGAAGACCAGCAAGGCGACACCAACCTACATGCGAATCATCCACCGTATCCGCCGTAAGGCCCAAGAGCTTCTGGACTTCACCCTCGAAGACCAGATCATCATCGGCGAATGCCCGACCGAAGACTGCCATCACATCGTGAAAGTCATTCCAAACGCCGCGTTCGCGCCGAAATGCCCCGACTGCGGTCAAGTGTATCCAGTATCCGCCATCCGTGAGAACAGGCGACGCAAACTCCTATCCACGCACATCACCGGCACTCAGACCGAAATCCGCAAACTGCTACTGCAATGCGGCATCATCGTCAAACCCGGCACCATGCGCAGTTGGGTCAGCAGGGGAGACTTGGAACCCGTCGCACAGGTCAAGGACACTCGCAAGCAACGCTACCGGCTGTCCGACGTGTACAGGCTCGCCGTCAGAAACCCCGAAAAGGAAACGAACATTTGGATGCTCCTACAGGAGGAACAGGCATGAACATCGACCTCTCCAATCCGCCATACGCGGTCAAACTCAACGAACTCGGATTCGCATACTCGTACACCGACCGTGAGAAAGGCGTCATCGTCTACACTCATGCCGAACCCAGACTGGTCGGCTCTCCATGGATTAACTGTTGGGATGACATGGAATGCATCATCGACTTCGAGGATGAGAACTGCATGAAACCATTTTCATTCACGTTCAAGAACCTTCGCAACGGCGTCAGCAAAACCATTATGGCAAGCAACCTCGCCACCGTGGAAGAGGTCATGCGTTGACCACCATCACCATCACCGACGACAATGGTCGTTCGACCACCTACCGGGTGGATGGCGAGATCAAACATTGTGTAGACCAATTCCATTCGCATGGCATGTTCGGCATCAACCTCACCGACCGCCGCCGACTCCACACACTCCAATTCACCACAGGTAAGGATGAAGCATGAAAGTCTACGTCGTCACTGCGAACGTTATGGACAGGGACGAATACAGGGATTACACGCTCAAACCGGTAGATAGGTGGTACCCGTATTTCACCATGAGGGAGAGAGTGGCTGACCAATACGGCGAGTACGTGAGCATCATGGGCGTTTATTCCACATTCGAGCAGGCGGAACATCGTTGGGATGAACTCGACCGTGAAGGCTTCGACGTTCTCCCGATCATTGAATGCGTTGTGGACGCGAACTGCTGGGAATACATAGGAGTCTACGCGGAATGAAGATTGTCAATCCGAAAACCGGGCACAAGATTGTTTTTTAGTTTAAGTGTTTGAAGAATCGAGGGGTATGATGTCTGATGGGATTAAAATTTTTTCACTTGAGACTATCTCTGGTGATTCTTTATTGAATGCATATCTGGATGTTTTTACGCGGTTTTATCCAGATTTTGATGAATGGTTTATGCGAAAAGTGGTACCTAATTTGGGTGTCACTCGTGAGATTTTTCTGGCAAAAATTGGAAAAGATATAGCGGGAATTTGTATAATTAAAAATTGCGAACAGGAAAAGAAGATTTGTTCTTTGCGTGTTTTTGAGCCATACCGTGGACAAGGTGTCGGTACGGCTTTAGTTAAACATGCGTTGGATGTTCTGAAGGATGATTATCCTCTCGTGACTGTGCCAGAGGAGTCTCTAACGCAGTATAAGCCTTTCTTTCGAAAGTTTAAATTTTTTATAAAAGATTCATATGATGGCTATTATCGCCTTGGTAAAAAAGAATATGCCTTTAATGGCTTTTTATAGGGGGAAGGAAGAATGAGCAAGATCAATATGACGGAAAACACCACCAGTAAATCAACGAACGAACTGTTTATGCGCGTGTTGCAAGTCGAATCACCGGAACTGTTCGACGGAAGCGACGATCAGCCGGTACGAGTAGTCGGCTACGATTATTCGCCATTCTGCGTCTGCGAAACCTGTGGCGATGACCCCGAAATGCTGACCATCGCATTCGAGACGAAAAGCGGCGAACGTTACAGCGAATACTACGACTATTTTGGACTGCCGAACATTTTGGAAGCATTGGGTAAATGGGATAAGCAGTATGGGATGGATAATGAAATAGGGCGGTGTTAAGGATGAAGTGGTTCACTAGTGACTTGCATTTCGCGCATCCGTTCGTGGCCGCGCTGCGCGGATACGCGCTACCCGGATACGCTAAGGATGCATCGATCAAACAACAAGCCGAACATGAGCATAAGCCGCTCAAGAACTGTGTTAACTGGCGGAAGCATGATGCCGACATCATCAGAAGCATCAACACGTATGTTGGCGAGGAAGACGAACTCTACATCCTCGGAGACATCAGTTCCGGTGGTACGTGGAGCGTAGACCAAGCGATAATGCGCATCCAAAACCTGCATGTACCACGCAAGAACAGGCATCTGATTCTCGGCAACCACGAACTGCACAGCTCCACCCGCACGCTGGAAAAGTTGGCAAGCGTGTTCGGGGAAGTCGGAATGGTCGGCATCACCGAAATCAGAGACGGGTGGGGCAACAATCCACACACGGTATTTTTAAGCCACTACCAATGGCGTGAAGACTTCACGCAAAGCAAACCCCTAGGCGCAGTCTCAACCAATTGGAACGCGCCGGAATTAGCCGAATACGCGCTACCATACGTGAACAACACTTTGCTCCTGCATGGTCATACGCACGCGCATGACCCGCTTGAGTTCGGCAGGCATCAAAATGAGATCAACGTCGGATTGGACGCATGGTGTTTCGAGCCGGTCAACGAAGCCGAATTGGTGGACAATTGGCTACACGCTGCGTTAAACGTAACTGAGTGATCTACAATGGCACATGAATGGGGGCGGATTCAAAAACCGCCCCCACTATTCTTCAGTAATTATTTTTGATAGAGGTAATTAAGGCGCCGCCACCGCTCAGAACAGTGGCGGCAAATTCTTTTATGCGGCAAGCTTGAGATTATGGTTTGCGAGATAGTCGGCAATATCCTTTTCAAGCCGCGTATCAACGCCTTGCGTGTAACAGTCACGGTATGCGATCACACCACCGGTACCATCGAACGCGACATACGCCACACGACGGCCCGTGGAATCACGGAAACCACGAGGCTTATGCGCGTAAGCGCCGAACACGTCGGCTAGTTCCTTGACCGACTTACCGCCAGGAATCACCACCTTGCGCACTATGACCGCGCTGGAAGTGGCAACCACCTCATGAGGCTCAGCCTGCGGCGGAATCTCGGGAATCTCGGGAATCTCAGCCGTAACCGGCTCCGGTTCGACAACCTCAATCGACTGTGCGACAGGTGCCACCGGTTCGACAACAGGCAGATCATCATACGTCTCGCACATCTCAGGATAATCTTGCTCAACCGGAGTCAGAAACGACACGTCACGCGACACAACCATGCCGCCATGCTCCCACGACAACACCCAACCACGCTCACGGTCAACATCAGGAAGACTCACGCCATGAACCGTATAATCCCCGCAATCATCGGACGCAATCAATCCGCCACGTTCCACGATTGACGGCACGTCACCGATTTCACGCACCGCCTGAGCATAATCCGCCCCGTTAGGGTCAAGCCATACGCCACCCTCGGCACGATACACGGCGGCAACACCACGCACCGCCTGAGCATTGACGACACCAGGAACCATACGCCACGACTCGACGTCACCCGACATGACGAAACGCCATACGCTCGGACTGTCAACGGAATTGAAAAACATGAAAACACCATCGGAATTGACGGCCCATAAACCGTTAACCTTATTAGACATTTCAAACCCTCAAAATTGGTAACGCCGATACCAAACTGCCAATACCCGGCATAAAAATGGATACTCATAACACACACTCCATTCCAGCCCCCTTGTTAAAATGAGAGGGCTTATAAATCGGTTTGTTTTAAGCGAAACCCCAAGAGTGATGCAACACTCTTGGGGTATTTTCGTCAGACGGGAACCCCGCCAAACACGTTCGAATAAACAAAATCCCGGCAGCAAAAGCAACCGGGATTCATAGACGCGGCCTACGCGCCCAACGGCACGGCCTCCTCACGCGCGGTATCAGGTGCGA
>OAVL01000059.1_pt1 | contig 51923 bp, 24 predicted proteins | sample 1476411 | NCBI WGS metagenome assembly OAVL01 (sample SAMEA2580095, study PRJEB22360) | human gut metagenome | biome: human gut; feature: human-associated habitat; material: faeces | place: Denmark | collected 2008/2010
ACTATCGCGCCATGGACGGCCACGTTCCAAAGTGCGCAACTTTTCGGGCACTACCAGCAAGGACCCAAGGAAGGAAACTCAGTGAGGAGAGTTACACGATTGGCGGCCTGCCTGACGGCGGTGTCGACGTTGGGCGCGGGGTTGATCATGCCGATCACCGCCGTGGCCGACGACGCGACGCCTGCGGTGCAGACGACCACGACCAGTGCGAACGTCAGGGCGGCGGCCAATACAGCGACGGCTGACCCGATTGCCAGCTTCGATTTCAATAGCGACCCGGACGATGGTGCATTCGCCAGTGCTCAGGGTGACGCTAAGGCCACCGTGCAAGGCACGGTGGATCTCGTCAACGGAAAAGATGACGACAACGGCAAGGCCGCCCAGCTCGGCAGCGGTTTCTGGCTGAACGTGACCAAGTCCGATGGCAGTGCACTGCTCAACGGTCTTGATGATGTGACGATCAGCTACGACAGCAAGGCGGCTGCGACCGGTGGCCAGTGGACTGTGTTTGCCGCGCCGACCGCCGGTGCGGTGAACGGCAGCGCCCCCACCTACGTCGGTGTGCTCGACCGCACCGACAAGACCCGCGTGGAACGCTATCTCAACGGCCGCGCATCCGACATCGCCACCATCGACAAGAACACCGGTACGAAGGATGCTTGGAAGCATGTCGATCTCGTCATCTCCGGCAAGACCGCGAAGCTCTATGTCGATAAGAAGTTCGTGGCGAGCAACGTGAACGGCGAGGATCTCAAGAGCATTCTTGGCGGCTCAGGTGGCGTGCTGCAAATCGGCAAAGGCAACTGGGGCAACGGTGAATACTTCACCGGTTTGCTCGACAATCTCACGATTTATGGCTCCGCGCTTTCCGCGGCCGATCTCGGCATCGCATCGCCTACTGCAATCGAGATCTCCGGTTCCAATGTGAAGGACGGCAAGCTGAGTCTCAAGGAAGGCAACTCCGCATCCCTGTCCGCAACCGTCACCCCTGAAGGCGCTGAGCCTACGGTGACATGGGAATCCAATAATCCGGCTGTGGCTACTGTGGATACCAACGGCAAGGTCACCGGCGTGAAGGCCGGCACCGCCACCATTACAGCGGCTTCCGAAGCTGACGCCGCCAAGACCGCCGAGCTCAAGGTCACCGTCACCGAGGTCAAGGCCGATGACGCCTACGGCTACGTGATGGTCCACTTCATCGAAAACAACAAGGGCTACGCCGAGAAGATCTACCTCGACATCTCGCGCGGCGATGACGCCACCCAGTGGGATACGCTCAACGGCGGCGAGCCGATTCTGGTGAGTAACGAATCCACCACCGGCGTGCGCGATCCGTTCATCGCCTACAACCCCGAGTCGAAGACCTACTACGTGCTGGCCACCGATTTGCGTGTGTTCGGCGGCGATAATGCCGGTTGGGGCACGTGGGCTACAGGTTACAGCACCAAGTTGCATGTGTGGTCGTCCAAAGATCTCATTCACTTCAACGACATGACGGAACTGGAGACCGCCACCGCCGACAAGTACACTGCCAATCCGAACAAGAGCCAGACGCTCACCGATTCCGTGACCGGCAAGACCATCTCCGAGATCGGCATGGCATGGGCTCCTGAGGCTACGTGGGTGCCGAACTTCTATGATCTCAACGACGACGGCCAGCTCAACGGTTCCGATAAGGACAACCCGAAGAACCAGCAGGGCGGCGCATTCGTTGTGTATTGGTCTGTCTCCGCCAAATACGATGGCGAGAACAGTCAGCCCGGCAAGAAGGTGACTCACGTGTTGTGGGCGGCCACCAAGGACTTCACCAACGAGACTTACATGTTTGGCGGCGTCTTCGTGCCTAACAGCAAGTACAACCGTGGCAACACCATCGACACCACGATGCTGCAGAACGGTTCCCGCACATACCGCACCACCGGCTCCGGCGTGATCTTCATGGAATACACCGATCGTGCCGATTGGTGGCGTGCCAACGATCAGGGCCAGTACGCGACCGACCCGGCCAAGGGCTGGGTGTTGCGCCAGACCAACATCGGACACACGCTCGGCAGCGCGCAGGAAGGTGCCAACGGTTTCAAGGTCAACGGTGAGAACAAGTGGTACATGTTCGTTGACAACTATGGATCTGTCGCTTCCGGTGCCCGCTACGGCTACAACCTACTCGAAGCCGACAACCTCGATTCCGAGAATCCGTGGAGCGTCCTGAAGGCCGACGACTACTTCCTCACCGCCAACACCAAGCACGGTGGCATTGTTTCGCTCACCAAGGCCCAGTACGACGCGATTCGCGCGGCTGATGCCAAGGCTTCCGACAACGCCGACCTGAAGGCCGAGGATGTGACGGTGGATAAGGGTTCTGCCGATATGGACATCACTGCCAAGCTGCCGAAGACGCAGCAGGTCACTCTTGCCAACGGTTACGGCACTGCCAAGCGCGACGTGATGTGGGACGTTTCCAACGTCGACACCTCCAAGCCCGGCGAGTACACCGTCACCGGCACGGTCGACACCATCGGCGCGAACAAGAACCACTGGAAGTGGACGAACGCCGCCGGCGAGTCGAAGACCGACGAGGACGACCTCATCAACTCCGGTGCGAACGCGAACAACAACTGGAAACAGACCGGTGGCTTTGTCGACAACGAAACCGCCAACAAGAACCGCACGCTATACAGCTCCACCGCCATCACTGTGACCGCCAAGGTGACCGTGACCGGCGAAACCGAGCCGACCGACCCGGATTTGCTCGCCGACTTCACGTTCGATGATGGCGATAAGACCTTTGACGGCGGCAATGCGACGGGTGCCACTCAGGGCACCGCCACGCTCGCCGACAGCAAGGACGGCAAGGCCGCGAAGCTCAGCAAGAACTTCTGGCTCAACGTCACCGCCAAGAACGGCGACGCTCTGCTCAAGGGCAAGAACGACGTGACCATCAGCTACGATGTCAAGCCTGACATCTCCGGCAACACCGGCTGGACCTTCTTCGCCGCCTCCAACGCCACCAAGCAAGAGTACGGCCAGGAGCACTACGTCGGCGTGCTCGACAAGACCACCGGTATTACCGTCGAACGCTACAACAACAACGATGGCAAGCGCGATTCCTCCGGCAACGTCTCATACACCAAGACGAACGCCGACTGGAAGCACGTCGATATCGTGATTTCCGGCGCAACCGCTAAGCTGTACATCGACTCCAAGCTGGTAGCCGTGAACAACAACGGCCAGAAGCTCACCGACATCCTCGGTGCTGATGGCGGCGTGCTGCAGATCGGCAAGGCCAACTGGAGCAACGGCGAGTACTTCTCCGGTCTGCTCGACAACCTCAAGATCTGGGGCAAGGCCCTGAGCGACGACGAGCTTGGCGTGGAAAGCGCGAAGACCGACTACGCCGCCGCGCTCGCCATCCCGGCGCAAATCACCGGCGACCTGCCGAGCACTGTGCTGGGCAAGACGGTTACTTGGTCCGCGACCGGCGACGGTGCGAAGCTCGTAGCCGCAGACGGCAAGGTCACGCAGCCGAAGTCCGGCGAGAAGGCCGTAAAGGTCAAGCTCACCGCCACCATCGACGGCGTGGATAAAGCTATCATCGCCGAATCCGAAATCCTCAACAACGGCGGCGAAATCGCTTCCTACGTCAAGGATGTCGATCGCTCCGACCAGAACGGTGCCAAGTACGACCCGCTCGCCTACAACGACGATCGTCGCGCCGACTCGCTGTACGTGGCCGCCAAGGCCGCCGATGGCAGCAAATGGGAGCCCCTGAACCGTTCGCAGTCGATTCTGTCGGTCAAGTGGGACGGCTCGCAGTCTGCCAAGCTGAATGCGCAGATGGGCTCACCCGCTTTCTTCCGTGCGGAGGACGGTACCCTTGGTGTGGTTTCCTCGCAGAACAACGCCACCGGTGCGATTTACGTGTGGGATGGCAAGGGCGACGGTGCCACGTTCACCAACGAGCGCGCTATCACCGTGACCGACAGCTCCATCGTCACCAACCCGCGCATCGTCTATGATGCCGCCTCCAAGGGCTACAAGGTCTTCTGGGCCGATGGCCTGAGCGGCGAAGGCCGTATGGCCACGCTCTCCGACCTGACTGCCAAGGCAACGGTCGGCGAGACGCTCAAGGCCGACGCGGTTGCGATGGGTGTGGGCGACGTGACCGAAGGTCTGCCCGCATGGGCCGGCGAAGGCCAGATCCGCGCATTCGCTGTGAGCTCCTCTGAATTCGATGCGTTCTACAAGAACTATGTCGATCTGCAGAACACCGGCGTTAAAGCTCTGGGCGGCGCAACCGTGGAGAACGGTGCTTCCGCCGAGGACGTCACCGCAGCGGTTTCCGGAACGCAGGCCACAATGACCTACAACGACGGCTCCACGAAGACCTTCAACGTCGACTGGAACGCCGATGATCTGGCCGCCGTGGACACCTCAAAGGCCGGCACGCATGAGGTCAAGGGCACTGTTCAGCAGACCACCGAGGCCATGTACAACGACGCTCGCGCCGATCCGGACATCTTCTACAACGAAGACGATGGCTACTACTACCTCACCGGTTCCACCTATGAGGTAAAGTCCACTGATTCGACCAACAACCAGAAGGACAGCTACCGTTCCATCGGCCTCAAGCGCGCCAAGACCATCAACGGTCTGAAGGATGCTGAGGAACACATCATCATCAAGCCGGAGAACGGCACTCCGGGCCACGAAGACCAGTACCCCAACTCGTTCTACGGTTGGAGCGCGTTCATTTGGGCCCAGGAGTTCCACAAGATCAACGGCAAGTGGTGGATTGTGGCCGGCTTCCACAAGGGTGCCTCGTCCGCGAACGGTGGCTGGTGCAACAACACCATCCTCATCCCGTACACCGGCGACGAGCAGTCCATCAAGGATGGCGGATTCCTCGAGGCCGAGAACTGGGGCGAGCCGACCGTGCTGGAAGGCGCCGCATTCGACGTGACGTACTTCGAGCGCGAGGAGAACGGCAAGGCCCAGGGCTACTGGCTCTTCCCGAAGAGCGCAGGCCTGTACCTTGCCAAGGCAAAGATGGGCGATGGCGTCACTCCGCTGGTGGATGGCAGCCTTGAGCACATCTATCAGGTCAGCCAGCAGTTCGAGTACGGCAAGTATGCGCCTACCCCCGAAGACAACTCTGAAGGTTCTGATCAGGCAATCGTAGAGGCACCGTTCATGTTCGAGCATGGCGACTACGTCTACATTGCCTATGCGGGGGCCACGGTGGATAAGTATTACAACACCAACGTGATGCGTGCCGCCAAGAATGCCGACCTGCAGGATCTGTCGAGCTGGACCACGGCCGACTTCCCGTCGTTCGACACCAACGACACCTACACCGGTGCCTACGGTGCGGATGAGGCCTCGTACGAGCGCAAGCAGGCCGGCCCCGGCCACATCTCGCTTGCACATGATGAGGCCGGCAACATCGTCATGGCCTACCACGCACGCCCCTACCCGGAAATTCACTCCGGTTCCGCGGCGGGTGGCCTGTTCGATCAGGACCGCAATACGTGGGTCAAGGCCGTGAACGTGCGCGCCAACGGCATGCTCGACATGTCGCTGACCAAGGATCAGGAGGTTGCTCCGGCCAACCGCACGGTGACCATTACGGTGACCGTCGGCGAGCCTGATACGCCGGTTGAGCCGTCCATCACCGGCATCCGCGTCAAGAGCGAGCCGACAAAGACCAAGTACACGGTGGGCGAGCAGTTCTCCGCCGATGGTCTTGTGATCGAGGCGACGATGTCGGACGGCACGGTGAAGACGCTCGATGCCGCCGACTACACGGTCGGCGACGTGGACATGTCCGCTGTGGGCACCAAGACCGTCACCGTCACGCTCAAGGCCAACGATCAGCTCACCACGTCGTTCGTGGTGACCGTGAGTGCCAAGACCGAGCCCGGTAAGCCCGGTTCGGGCGACGGTTCCGGCGATGGTGCAGGCAGCGATAACGGTAACGCTGGTACGGGGGCGGACTCCGGTCTGCCGTCCTCTGGTGCCGCCGTGCTCGGCCTTGGTGGTGCCGTGGTTGTGCTCGCCGTTGCCGGCATCTCTCTCACTATCTGGCGCAAGCGTCGCGCCTGAGCGGATCCAAATGCTCCCTCTCAGTCGGCTTCTGGCGGACGGAGAGGGAGCACCTAGTATCACCATAACTTCAATCTTCAATCCATAACTGAACACAAAACCAAAACCCACAATCAGAGGAGACATATGGGTAAGTGGAAGAAAGCGGTGGCAGCTCTTGCAGCTGTCCCGATGCTGATGGCGCTGGCGCCAGCAGCAAATGCGGTTGAATCGGATACCACCGATTCATCGGCCGCACAGCGGGCGCTGGCAGCAGCCCTGAAATCAAATGCCAAGGCATCGGCAGACAGTGATTTGCTTGCCAGCCTTGACTTCAACAACGTCACGGCAAGTGCCACTGGTACCTTCACCGATGAGGCAACCGGCACCAAGGCAACCATCAACGGTGCCGCCGCAGTAACTGCCAGTAAAGACGGCACTACCGCAGCTCAGCTCGGTTCTGGCTTCTGGCTGAATGTGACTAAGTCGGATGATTCGGCTGTGCTCAAGGGCCTGGATGCGGTCACGATTTCGTATGATTCCAAGTCCGCCAGCACCAATCAGGGCTGGTCGGTATTTGCGGCACCGAATACGAATGCGCAGACCTATCAGCAAGAGCGTTACCTCGGCGTGATGGATCGCACCACTTCGGTGAACGTTGAGCGTTACAACAACGCTGGTAAGCGCGACACCACCGGCAATGTGAGCAAGGATGGTCTCGCCAGCCAGTGGCGTCACGTCGATTTGGTCATCGACAAGGCCGCTTCCACGCTGTACATTGACGGTGAGCAGGCCGCAACCGTAGCCCCGGCTGATGGCGCGAGCTTCGCTCAGCTCACCGATATTCTCGGCGCAGACGGCGGCGTGCTGCAGATCGGCAAGGCCAACTGGGTGAACGGCGAGTACTACACCGGCGCACTCGACAACCTGAATATTTACGGCTCCGCGCACACTGCGGAGCAAATCAAGGAAGCCTACGATTCCACGAAGTCCGATGCCGCCAAGGCCGACGCTAACGCGCTGACCATCAACAACGGCAGCACCGATGCGTATTCCGACATCACACTTCCAGCCAAGGGTTCGGTTAATGGTTCCGCGATTACATGGAAGTCCAGCGACGCCAAGGTCATTACTGATGCTGCAGATGGCGACATCGCAGCCGGCGTCGTCACTCGCCAGAAGGCCGACGCCAAGGTGACGCTCACTGCCACCATTACCGATGCTGACGGCAACACGGAAACCAAGGAATTCGAGCTGACCGTCAAGGCCGCCGTCGAACAGCCGAAGACCACGGACTATCTGTTTGCGCACTTCACCGGCACCGAAGGTAGCGCTACCGACGAGCAGATGTACTTCGCCACCAGCAAGGATGGCCTGAGCTGGCATGACACCCGCGAGTCCGGCGATCCGGTACTCAGCTGGAACAACAGCCAGACCGGCAACTCTCGTGGTAAGGACAACGGCGTGCGCGACCCGTATCTGGTCCGCTCTCCGGAAGGCGACACCGTCTACCTCATCGCTACCGAGCTGAGCATCCATAACCGTGGCGGTTGGGGCGCGGCCACCGCTACCACCAATGGCAGCACCAACCTAATCGTGTGGGAGTCGCATGACTTCGTCAACTGGAGCGAACCGCGCGCCGTTGACGTTGCCTCTCAGATTCCGGGAGCCGGCATGGCTTGGGCTCCGGAAGCCTACTGGGATGATGTGAACAAGCAGTACATGGTGTACTGGGCCACTGCTTCCGACGCGGACAACAAGTCCGGCGATCGCACCAATATGTACTACTCCACCACGCGTGATTTCGTGAACTTCACGACGCCTGTCAAGTGGATCGACCGAGTCAAGTCCGTTATCGATACCACGATGATTAAGGCCGATGACGGCTATTACTATCGTGTGTCCGGTGACACGTACCTCGGTGTTGAGCGTAGCAAGGATCCGTATGCCACAACGCTCACCACTGGTGACACAATTGCGAATGGTTACTACAACACTGACAGTGATCCGAACCAGTGGACGCTTGTCGGTACATTCGGTGACCTGACTGGTACCGGTCTGACCGGTGCGCAGCTGGAAGGCCCGGAGCTGTTCTTCTACAATGAAGATGACGTGCAGACCAGTGATGCGGGCAAGAAGATGCTCTACGGTCTGATGTGGGACCAGTACTCAGCCGGTAAGGGTTACACCCCATACCGTTCTGCCGATTTAGGCAGCACTGATAAGGCTGATTGGGGCTTTGCCTCTGATGTGAACTTCGGTTCGCTCAAGAAGCGTCACGGCACCATCCTGCCTGTCACTGAAACCGAGTACAACGCAATCCTGAAGGCATTCGATAAGAACAAGGACACCGAGCCAGTCACACCCGATGAAGACGGCTCCGGTCCGATTGCCGAGTATGACTTCGAAGACAGCAAGGGTACCGACACCACTGAGAACAGCAACGACTTGACCTTCAACGGCAACGCCAAGGTCTCCGAGGATGCCGAAAAGGGCAAGGTGCTTAAGCTCGACGGCTCTGACGGCACCTACGCCGAGTTCCCGAAGGGCCTGTTCGATGGCCGTAACAAGCTGACTGTGCAGATGGATGTCAAGTCGGAGATCAATAAAAACCAGTTCACGTTCGCTTTCGGCCAGAACTCCACCAAGTACTACTTCCTGAAGTACAACAACTCCGGCGAGCTCGCCAGCCGCATCACCACCAACTCGTATGGTGCGGAGGACGCGGCTAACGCTACGTTGTCTGGCAACGGCGCATGGCATCGTGTCACGGTCACGTTGGACGACAACGTGATGACCGTGTACTCTGACGGTGCGCAGGTGGCTCAGAACAAGGCGACCAAGAACAAGGTCACCGATTTGGGTAACGATCTGCTGGCCTACTTGGGCAAGTCCTTCTACAACGACCCATACTTCAAGGGTTCGTTCGACAATGTGAACGTGTGGAACCGCGCGCTCACTGCTCAGGAAGTCGAGAAGACCAGCCCGATTGCTCTGCAGGGTATTTCTGTGGGCACTGTGCCGTCCGACCCGAACTCGCTGCGTGGCACTGACGACCACTCTCAGGTCCGTTCCACCCTCGACTGGTCCACGAAGACCGTCACCACCGTGCTCAACCGCCGTGGCGGCGCGACCAAGGTGCCCGTCAAGGTGTCTGTCAACCGTAGCGACGACTCCATCAAGCTCACCCTTGATGGTCAGGCGTTCACCAATGGTGGTACGGCCGACCTGGCTAAGGACCGTACTTTGGTCGTTGATTTGGGCGACGGTGCGCCGCAGACCTGGACGCTGAAGAAGGTCACCGTGGGCAACAACCCGGTACTGCCCGGCCAGTACGCCGACCCGGACATCGACTACTTCGACGGCAAGTTCTGGATTTACCCGACCACCGACGGCTTCTCCGGCTGGAGCGGCAATTACTTCCATGCGTTCAGCTCCACCGACTTGGTGAACTGGACCGACGAGGGCGTGATCCTCGATGTCAACAAGGACCACCAGCCGACCACCGATGGCGATGAGAACACCGCCATCTCCCCGTGGTCCGTGGGCTCCGCGTGGGCACCGACCATCGAGAAGAAGAACGGCAAGTACTACTTCTACTACTGCGCGAAGTTGCCGAACGGTACATCCGCCATCGGCGTCGCCGTGGCCGACAATCCGGCCGGTCCGTTCAAGGCCGCCGATCAGCCGCTGGTCACTCGCACGATGGAAGGCGTCACCGTTGGACAGGCCATCGACCCGTCCATCTTCACCGACCCGAACACCGGCAAGTCGTACATCCTGTACGGCAACGGTTCGCCCGCCATCGCCGAACTCAACGACGACATGGTGAGCATCAAGGCCGGTACGGTGAAGAAGCTCAACGGTCTGAACGGCTTCCGCGAGTCCGTGGTCGTCGCCTACCGCGACGGCAAGTACCACTGGACCTGGTCGTGCGACGACGCCAACTCCCCGAACTACCATGTGAGGTACGGCGTCTCCGATTCCATCGACGGCACCATCACCTACAAGGGTGTGCTGCTGCAGAAGGATTCCTCCAAGAACCTGCAAGGTACCGCGCACCAGTCCGACGTGCATGTGACCGACGCGGACGGCAACGACCGTTGGCTCATGGCCTACCATCGCCACTACACGCCGCTCGGCGTGTTCACCTCCGGCCTCGGCTACCACCGTGAAACCGCCATCGACGAGATCACCTTCGACGCGGACGGCCTGATGCAGACCATTCACCCGACCGACGAAGGCGTGTCCATTGAGATGGCCGATACGACGGCGCTTGATGGCGCGATTGAAGCGGCCGACAAGCTCGGCACCGATGGCTCTGCTTACACCGAGGCCAGCTGGAAGGCATTCGAGGATGCGCTCGCCGCAGCCAAGACGGCCAAGCAGACCTTCCTTGACTCCGGCCTGTCTCAGGCTGATGTCGATGCCGCCGCCAAGGCCCTGACCGACGCGCAGAATGCGTTGGAGGAGAGCCAGCCCGAGCCGGAGCACCCGGCCGCAGGCACGATCCTCTCCATCGCCGTGACCGCGCAGCCCGCCAAGGCCGAGTACAAGGTTGGTGAAGCGCTCGACGTTGCCGGTCTGGTCGTCACCGCGACCGTGGCCGATGGCAACGGCGGCTCCACCACCCGTGAGCTCGCCGCCGATGAGTACGAGCTGCTCGGCTTCGACTCCTCGAAGGCCTCCGACAAGGTGACCGTGACCGTGCAGTCTGTGGCCGATTCGACCAAGACCGCCACGTTCACCGTGAAGGTCGTTGCCGACGAGACGCCGACTCCGGATCCCGATCTGGCCACTGAGGAAGAGCTCAAGCAGCTCGAAGACGCCATTGCCAAGGCCGAAGCCGAGAAGCTGAACCAGGACGATTACACCGCCGATTCGTGGAAGGCCTACGCCAATGCGCTGGCCCAAGCGAAGAAGGTGCTCGCCAAGGAGAACGCCACCTCCACCGAGGTCCAGGATGCGATTCGTCACCTGACCGAGGCCCGCAAGGCCCTCGTGAAGGTCTCCGCTGATGGCAAGAAGCCGGGTGCCGTCATCTCCGACACTGGTGCCGCCGTCTTCGGCGTGGCTGGTACCGTGGTGGTCCTCGCCGCCGCCGGTATCGCCCTGACCATCTGGCGCAAGCGCCGTATCTGACCCCTCATTTGCAAAAAACTCTCACTGACGTTGAGTCAGTGAGAGTTTTTTGCAATAGGGGGGTGTTCCTATGTTTTTGTCAACTCCTTGGGGAGTTGACGTGTCGGGATTCCGGTTGGCTGTCGTGGGCGCGCTTCGCCCTGCCGGTGGCGTCCGGCGTCCTTTCCCGTGTGGCCCGGTTCAGGCTACGAGGGCTGGTTCCTGGTAGAGGGTTCCGTTTTTGAGCATGCTGTAGATCACGTCGCAGCGCCGACGCGCGAGGCAGATGATGGCGGCGTTGTGGTGTTTGCCCTGTTCGCGTTTGCGCTTGTAATAGGCCACGGAGGGCGGGTGTTTGGTGGATGCGACGAACGCGGTCTGCCACAGCGCGTTCTTGAGGCGTTTGTTGCCCCGCCTGGAGGGCCGTTCGCCTTTGATGCTGGTGCCGGATTGGCCGGTGACGGGCGATATGCCCGCGTAGGCGGCCAGATGGGCGGACGATTTGAAGTTGGCGATGTCGCCGCCGATGCCGAGCAGGATGTTGCTTGCGGTCCTGACGCCTATCCCGGGCATCGACGTCAGGACCGTGAGAAGAGGGTGGTCCTCCAGGAGCTTCTCGACCTGGCGGTCGACCTCGCGCCGCCGGTCCCTGATCGTCTTGATGTCGTGGGCGATGGAGGGGATGATGGTCTCGGCCATGAGGGTGCCGGGCACGGTGACGGTCTGCTCGCCGATCGCCTTGAACATGTCGTCGATGATGCGGCCGGCGCGAAGCCCGTTGGACTTGGCCCAGTCCTTCACGTCCTCGATCCCGGCCCGTTTCACGCCCATGGGCCCGCCGTATCGTTCGAGCAGCGCGAGCGTCGCGTCGCGCGTGATTCTCTCGCCCTTGAGCGCGCGTTCGAACGCGGGGTGGGTCTGCAGCAGCAGGCTCCGCAGGCGGTTGACGTGGCGGGTGGATTCGTGGGCGAGGTCCTCGTCGTGGCCGGCGAGCAGCTTCAGGGCGGCGAGGGTCTCGTCATCCGGGCCCGCGTCCCTGAGCGTCTCGGGCAGCAGCTGCGCGGTCCTGCGCATGGCCGTGCCGGGAAGGTAGGCAACCGCGATCCCCATGTTCCGCGCCACCGTCAGGGGCAGGGAGCCGATGGTGTTGGGCTGGTCCACGACCAGCAGCACACGGCCATGCTTGGAGAGCTTGCCCAGCATCGTGCGGATGGCCTTCTCGTCCTGTTTCAACGGCTTGTCGTACAGGGTGTTCCCGTCATGGTCGAGGGCGTGCGCGTGGTGCGCGCTCTTGCCCACGTCCAGGCCGACCCACACGTCGATGTCGTCCGGGGTCATCATCGTTCCTCCCGTCATGAAGGTTTTCCGGTCGCCGCGGGCTCGGAGGAGTCCGGACGCCCGCGCCGCACCCACATTACGACGAGACCTGCGCCATGCGCCCCTGAAGCGTCCGTGTAGCCGGCCTGGTTCCTATCAGCGGTCATCGGGCGTCCCCGTTCCCGGCGACAACACCCCCGGATCATCGACGACAGGGCAGGAAAGTCATACCGGAACCGGCGACCCGGCCCCGACCATCGGGGCCTACCAAACATGGTAATGGGCTTATCTCTTCGCCTGAGTGATCTGGTAGGCGGCGAAGAGAATGGCGAGCCAGATCACGCCGGCGATAACGGCGACGCGGTAGCTGGCGGAGAAGCACATGAGCACCACCACCAGTGCCAAGAACGCCAACACCACCCACGGGGTCACCTTAGCGAACGGCAGCTTGAAGTGAATCGCGTCGAGCGCTTCCTTGCCGGACTTGCCGGCCAGTTCGGAATCCTCGGGAGCGCCGCCCGCGGCGACCACCTTACGGAACTTCATTTCGGTGAACATGATCATCGTCCAGTTGATGATGCCGGCGATGGTGGCAATCGACATCAGATAGTTGAACGCGAACTCAGGCCACACGAACACCACGACCACGGCGATGGCGGTGATCACGGCGGACGTCAGCACGCCGGCCACCGGCACGCCCTTAGCGTTGAGCTTGCCCAGATACGCGGGTGCATTGCCTTGTTTGGCCAGCGAATACAGCATGCGGGAGTTGGCGTACAGGCCGGAGTTGTAGACGCTCATCACAGCGGTCAGGCACACGAAGTTGAGGATGCCGGCGGCCGCGTGGATGCCCACGGAATCGAAGATTTGCACGAACGGGCTGGGAACATCGTCTCCGCCGATGGTGTTCCACGGTATTACGGCCATGATTACGCCGAGCGCGCCAATGTAGAACACGAGAATTCGCCAGATAATGTCATTGGTGGCGCGGGGAATCGTACGACGAGGGTCCTCGGTTTCGCCGGCGGTGATGCCGATGAGCTCGGTGCCGCCGAAGCTGAACATCACCACGACAAGCGCCATCAACAGGCCGGTCCAGGTGCCGTCCTTAGTCTGCTCCATGAGACCGTTCGGGAAGAAGCCCCCTTCCAAGGTGAACCAGTTGGCAAAGCTCGCTTTGATGCCGGATGCGGTGGGCAGAGCGAAGATGATGACGGCCAGGCCGCCGACGATCATGGCGATCACGGCCACAATCTTGATAATGGCGAACCAGAACTCGAACTCACCGAACTTGGAGACGCCCAGCAGGTTGGCGGCGCAGATAATCACCAAGAACACGGCCGCCGACACCCATGTCGGAATCGCCGGGAACCAGTAGTTTACGAATTTGCCCACCACGGACAGCTCAACCATCGAGACGAGGATGTAATTGAACCAGTAGTTCCAACCGGAGATGAAGCCGGCGCGCTTGGACCAGTAGCGAGTGGCGTAGTAGCTGAACGCGCCCGCCTTCGGATCCTCAACGGACATTTCGCTCAGCGCGCGCACGATCATGAAGATTGCGAAGCCGCCAACCAAGTAGGCGAGCAGAATCGAGGGGCCGGCCAGCGCGATGGATTCGCTGGAACCATAGAACAGGCCGGTTCCGATGGCGCCGCCCAGTGCAATCAGCTGGATGTGGCGGTTTTTCAATGACTTGCGCAGCGTGGCCGGCACCGGCACGTCGTCGGTTTCGCGCGGCTTCTTAGGCGCATCAGTAGTACTCATTGTGCTCTTCTCTCACATTTCTTGGGTTTGGCGCACGCGGGGCTTGCCGTGATGCGCAACGTTCGTTATTCTATGCCGCCGTATCGTCTCAGAAATGGTCAATCGTCTATTTGTGCGCTATTGCAAGCGCGGGCGTGGGCGCGGCCGGTGAGCAGGCGAAGCTATAGCGAGCGATGCTTATGAAACCGCACGCTTCACTGAGTTCACTGAATTCACTGTGCTCACTGCGTGGCAGGCGTACACATGGTGAAGATGGTGTGGGACACCGATTCGGGAGAGGCCGCGAGATCGGTGGCGAGCCAGTATTGCAAAAGCCCAATGCTGCCGGACACGGCGAATCGCATACGCATCTGCGCCTCGGCTGGGTAACCCGCCGAAGATTGCAACTGTTCGCCTACACCGCGCTGGCTGTAAATCAATCCCAGCAGCTGCTGCTGGAAACCGATATCCGCTTTCGGGCTCATCAGCACTTGGAGATGATTGCGATTGTCGGCAATGTACTGGCAGATGCGCTCAATAACATGCTCGATGCCGGCAGGATCTGGCTGGGCGAGTAGCTGTTCGAGTGCGGTGGTGACCCAGGCCATGGTTTCGTCTTCAATGTCGTGCAGCAGTTCCTCGATGCTCGCATAATGCGCGTAAAACGTGGAACGATTCACATCGGCCCGCTCGCACAACGCTTTAACGGTGATGGAGCCGAGCGGCTGATTGCGCAGCAACTCGATAAGCGCGTCCTGCATGGCACGTCTCGTGTAGCGGGTGCGGCGGCTTTCCGTCAATTCTTTGGCCATGGCCTTCTCCCCAAATTCCGACAACCCACAATCCAACTGTTGGTTGCAGAACCGACACAGTGTTGTTTTACTTGAGTATAGCAGGAAGTTTTGGCGGGGCCTATGGGGCTAGGTGGCTGCCACGAGCGCGTTGGAGGTGTGCGATGGCGTATATCGAATTCGACCATGTGGTCAAGGAATATCCTTCTGGTAGCAGTGTGATTCGCGCGCTCGACGAGGCCAGCTTTACCGCCGAACAAGGCGAATTAAGCGTGATTCTGGGACAGTCCGGTGCCGGCAAAACCACGGCATTGAACATTCTAGGCGGCATGGATACCGCCACAACCGGCCGCGTAGTGGTCGGTGGACGCGATATTACGGGTCTGCGGAAAAAGGAACTGGTGACCTACCGGCGCAACGATATCGGCTTCGTCTTCCAGTTCTACAATCTGGTGCCTAACCTTACCGCGCTCGAAAACGTGGAGCTCGCCTCGCAAATCTGCCCTGACCATTTCGATCCAGAGGAAACGCTGCGCAAAGTCGGACTGGGGGAGAGGATGGACAACTTCCCCGCGCAACTGTCCGGCGGCGAACAACAGCGTGTATCCATCGCCCGCGCGATTGCCAAAAAGCCGAAGCTGTTGTTGTGCGATGAGCCGACCGGTGCGCTCGATTACGAGACCGGCAAGGAAGTGCTGCAGCTGCTGCAGGATATTTGCCAAACACAAGGCATGACCGTAATGATCATTACGCATAATTCCGCGCTTGCACCGATGGCTCACAAAGTGATTCGCTTCCGCTCCGGCAAGGTGACCAGCGAGGAGATCAACGCAACGCCGCAGCCCATCGCCGATATCGAATGGTAGGTGATTGGCGATGCTCACTGCAAGACACTCTGTGAAACGCCCCGTGAAGCAAGCGAGGCGATTCGTGAAACAACCTGTGAAACATTCTGTGAAACGGCGGAACCTCGACGATAGCGGCGGTCGAGGAGCGGGCGTTTCTGCGGTATTTGCCAAAGATACGTTGCGTTGCTGGCTGCGCAGCTGGAAGAGGTTCGTCTCGATCGCCGTCATCACGCTGCTTGGCGTGGCCGTGCTGACCGGCATCTACGCCGGATGCCGCGATGCTTTTCTGGCGGCCGGTCGTTTTTACGATCAGCAGGGACTGCATGACCTGCAGGTGCTATCCACATACGGCCTGACCGATGATGATGCAACGGCACTGCGCCGAATCGACGGTGTGCAAACCGTGCAGCCCGAACGTTCTCAGACGGTGACCACGTTGGTGGACGGCACCAAGAAAACCGTGACCATGCAGGAAATCGGTACCGAAGGGCTTGATCAGCCGTACATACGGCAGGGCAAACTGCCGAACAAGGCCGGCGAAGTGGCGGTTACGCAGCAATTCCTGAACGATAGCGGACTCAAGATTGGCGGCACCATTACTGTGACGCCACAAGACACCTCTTCATCCGTCATATCGGTAGCGGCCACGGAGACTGACGATTCCAATAATGCCGATACGGTAGGTGTCGCCGCCAATGCCTCGGCATCCGATGCGAAGTCCGCCGCCAATACGGACGCCGACGCCGAGCAATCCCCGCAGTTCCCCACGAAACTCACCATCACCGGCGTCGTACTTGACCCGCGCGACCTCAACAATCCAGACGGCTATTCGGGCATGACCTCCTTCCGGTCCACCTCATCCGAGGACTATACGTTCTTTGCACCCAGCGACGGCGTGACCGGCAATATATACACTGCGATATCGGTTGCCGTCACTGGTGCGTCCGATTTTGACACGTTTTCCGATGCCTACGATGAAGCCGTCAAAACCGTGGCCGACCGTATCGAACATCAGATACAGACCACACGCCAGAAAGCCCGTCGTCAACAGATCGTCTCCAGCGCGCAGCGCAAACTGGACGATGCCCAAGACGAGGCCAACGAGCAGCTGGACGAAGCCCAGAAGCAGATCGACGACAACTGGGCCGAGCTGGAAGCCAACGAAACGACATTGCAAGATAGCCGTACCGAATTGGAGAACAACAGGACAACCATTACCGATGGCGAACGGCAGCTCGCCGATGGCCGTGCGCAGATTGCAACGGCCCGTCAACAGATCGCGCAAGGTCGCCAGCAGATAGCCGAAGCGCGCACCCAGCTCGAATCAGGCAAAACGCAGCTCACCTCGGCTCGCAAACAGCTCGATGCGGCGCAAACGGAACTGACCGCCAATCGCACGAAAATCGAACAGGGCATTACCCAAATCGACCAAGGCATGGCGCAAATTGATCAGATGCTGCCCATGATTCAACAGGCCAACAATCTACTGGCGCAACTTGACCCGAATATCGACCTCAACTCACCCACATGGCAGGCCATCAAGCAACTGCTCGCGCGCCTTGGCATTACCGTGCCTGAAGTGCCGTCAATCAGCGATCTGCGGCAACAGCTGACCGCCAAGCAAACGGAACTGCAAACGCAGCGAGACAGTCTGACCCAGCAGAAAGCCGATTTGCAGCGCACATTAAACGAAACCATTGCCCCCGCACAATCCACCTTGGACCAGCAGAACGCGCAACTGACCGCCAAGGAACAGGAAGCGGCTGCAGGAGAGGCACAGCTCAATACCAAATCCGCGGAACTCGAAGCGAATGCCGCAACCCTCGAAACCCAGTCGGCGCAACTTGAAGCGCAGGCCGCCCAACTGGCCAGCGGCAAGCAGCAGCTCGAAGAAGGCGAGCGGCAGCTGAAAGAAGGCGAACAACAGCTCGCGGACGGCAAGGCGAAACTGGATGATGCGCAGTCTGAACTCGATGCGAAGCGAAGCGAAGCGGAAAGCGAATTCGCCAAGCAGCAACGGCGCATCGACGATGTGGCCAACGCACGTTGGTATGTGCAGACGCGCGCTTCGATCGACGGATTCAGCTCGCTCAAATCAGACGTCAGTTCCATCGAATCCATCGGCCGCGCATTCCCGATTGTGTTCCTGCTGGTCGCCGTGCTCATGAGCCTGACCACCATGACCCGCATGGTCGAGGAAGACCGCGGACTTATCGGCACCTACCTTGGACTCGGCTATGGCGGACTCGCCGTGTCCAGCCGGTGTCTGCTGTTCGCGTTGCTCGCCTGCTTGGTCGGCGGCGGCATCGGTCTGCTGGTCGGATTCCTTGGCATCCCGGCATTCCTGCTGGTGGTGATTGAGGGACTGTATATATTGCCCGGTGTGCGACTCGAATACGACTGGCTGTGCGGTTCGGCCGGCATCGTGCTGTTCGTGGTCGGCGTGGGCGTGGCCACCGCGCTCGCCTGTCGCGAGGAGATACGGCACACGCCCGCCGCGCTGATGCGGCCGAAGGCACCGAAAGCGGGCGCTCGCATATTGCTGGAGCGGATTCGCCCGGTATGGAGCCGGCTGAACTTCCTCGGCAAAGTCACCGCGCGCAATATCTTCCGATTCAAGTCGCGCTTGATTATGACCGTGGGCGGCGTGGCCGGTTGCACAGCGTTGATTATCTGCGGATTTGCGATTAATGACACCGTCGACACGATTGGCGTCAAACAATACGAGCAGATCTACCAGTACGACCTGATGGTCGTGGCCAATGACGATGACGCCACCGCGATGCGCAAGCAGGTGGCACAAGATGGCCAAACCACCGAAACGCTGAATCTGCGCGTGGATAGTGGCGAGATGAGCAATGCGGCGCAGGAAAGCGAAACCGTGCAGCTGATGACGGTGCCCAACAATTCGTTGAACAAACTGAACGACATGGTCACGCTGGAAGAGGCCGGTGACGATGGGTGGTTCGAGCTGCCCAATATCTTCGGCAAAGCGGGTGGCGGCACTGTAGCGCTGGACGATAGTGGTGTGATTGTGGCGAAGTCCGCAGCCAATTCGTTGGATATTCATGCGGGCGACACCGTCACGTTGAGCAATGGCGGCAGCGGGCGGGCCAAGGTGAAGGTTGCGGCGGTGACGCGCAACCTCATCGGCTCTGATGTGTACATCAGTGAGCGACTGTACGACCAGAAGTTTGCGGCCGACGGTGTGACGTCTTCGGCTTCGGGAGATGGCACTGCCTCGACCTTGACGTGGAACGCGATGCTCGCCAAGCTGAAAGGTTCCGAGACCGAACAGGCCGAATATGCGGATCGGTTGGGCGAGGAATCGTCGGTGCTCAAGGCCGTGAGCTGTGCGCATCTGGCCGCCACGTTTAAGTTCGATTTGATGGGTGCCGTGGTGGCGCTGATTGTGGGGCTCGCCGGCGGCCTGGCGCTGGTGGTGCTGTTTACGTTGGCCAATACGAACGTGTCCGAACGCATCCGCGAGATGGCCACACTGAAGGTGCTGGGCTTCTATGACCGCGAGGTGCACAACTACGTGAACCGCGAGATGATGATATTGACCGGTATGGGTGTGGTGGTTGGTCTGCCGCTTGGCAGGTGGATAGGCGGATTACTGACTGCTGCGTTGAATATGCCGTCGCTGTATTTCGAAGTGGAAGTGCACTGGTACAGCTATGCGATTGCCGTGGTGGCGACGCTGGCGTTCGCGCTGCTGGTGCAGCTGTTCACCAACCCAGTGCTCGATCGCGTAGACCCGGTCAGCTCGCTCAAGTCCGTGGAATAGAGGTAGAAGTTCAATTTGGTGTTGATGAATTGAACTTTTTGGCGGAATATTTACAGTATCATCGCATGTATTCTTGAGCTGAGCGGTTTTCGTGACATATTTCGGTGATACAGTTTGAACTTGTTTTGAACGAGTATCGCGTCTGGTGCGTAACAATCGGGCGGCAGAGAAGAGAAATGAAATCAGTATGGCCGATACGAATGTGAATGGTGGTACACAGCAGGCTACGGGCAAACTCAAGTCTGTCGAAAGCCTGGACCAGACCAACGAGATGGAGCGTGGCCTGAGCAATCGCCACGTGCAGTTCATCGCCATTGGCGGCACCATCGGCACCGGCCTGTTCCTGGGCTCGGGCAAGTCAATCTCGCTAACCGGCCCCTCGATCATCTTCGTGTACATTCTGGTCGGTGTCATCATGTTCTTCCTGATGCGCGCCATCGGCGAAATGATGTACCGTGACCCCAGCCAGCACACCTTCATCAATTTCATCACCCGTTACCTTGGCAACGGGTGGGGGCATTTCGCCGGCTGGACGTATTGGGCCGCGCTCGTGCTGCTGGGCATGACCGAGATCACGGCCGTCTCCACGTACTTCATCACCTTCTTCGACACGTTCGGCATCGACCTGACCCATTGGAAATGGCTGATCGAGCTGTGTTTCCTGGTGTCGCTGGTCTCCATCAACCTGATTGCCGTCAAGGTGTTCGGCGAGGTGGAATTCTGGTTCTCGATGATCAAGATCACGCTGATTTGCGCGATGATCGCCACCGCCGTGGTCATGATCGTGATCGGCTACCATTACCCAGCCGTGCAGATTCACGGCGTGGACCACGTGAGCCCGGCCGGCCACGCCGGATTCGACAACCTGTTCGCCAACTTCTCGTTCGCGCCGAACGGTTGGATGGCCTTCCTCATGAGCTTCCAGATGGTGTTCTTCGCCTACGAGATGATTGAATTCGTGGGCGTCACCGTCTCCGAGACCAAGAATCCGCGCAAGGTGCTGCCCAAGGCCATCAACGAGATTATCGTGCGCGTGCTCATCTTCTATGTGGGCGCACTGGTGGCCATCATGTGCATTGTGCCGTGGACCTCGTTCAAGCCGAACAAGGACGGCTCCTTCGCATCCCCGTTCATTATGATGTTCCAGTATGCCGGGCTGAATTGGGCGTCTGCGCTGGTGTTCTTCGTGGTGATTACCGCCGCATCTTCCGCGCTGAACTCGCTGCTGTACTCGGCTGGCCGCCACCTGTACCAGCTGTCCGAGGTGTCGCCGAACCCGACGCTCAACAAGCTCGGTCAGGTGTCCGATCGCAAGGTGCCGGCCCGCGCCATCCTGGTGTCCGCGGCGCTGATACTGCTGTCGCCGATCGTCAACGCCATCCCCGGCGTGTCCGGAGCGTTCGTGCTGTTCTCGTCCGCCAGCTCCGCGGTGTTCCTGTTCATCTACATCCTGACGCTGATGGCACACCGCAAGTACCGTCGCTCCGCTGATTTCATTCCGGACGGGTTCGTCATGCCCGCTTGGAAGGTGCTCAATACGGTGGCAATCGTGTTCTTCGTGTTCATCTACCTGACGTTGTTCCTTGCGGACGATACGCGCAATTCCGCGATTGCCGGCCTGGTGTGGCTTGTGGGCTTCGGTGGATTCTCTATGCTGCGCGAACGCTACCGTAGCCGCGATTTAAAGGCCGCACTGGAACACAAGGAGTGATTGGACGGGCTGATTGGCTGGCGGCTATTAGTTGGGTGGCTGTTGGCTGTTGGCGGCTGACTGGCTAGCGGCCGATAGCCAATGACTGGGCTGATCGTCAGCCAATCGGCTGCCTATAGGTCTCATTGATACATTCGGTCATCCGATTAGTGCATTTGCGCGGACAATTAGTGCATTCGATCATCGGATTAGTACATCAGTGTGCAATTATTAGTACAATTAGCCGCCTAATTAGTACATTAGGACATAAAACAATGTCCTAATGTACTAATTAGATGCTAAAATACGATAAGTGCCATGTCCTAATGTATGAATTATCGCTATGAAGGGCGGAATGCGATGACGCAGGATGAACTTATGCAAGTGCTGCAGGCCGGTGAATCATCTATGGTCGAGTTCAAGCGCTGCAGCGAATTGCCTCATACGGATACTTTTGAGACTGTATGCTCATTCGCCAATCGTTCTGGTGGCAGCATTTATCTTGGCGTTGACGATGACGGTCAAGTGCTCGGCGTCGATTCTAAGCGCGTTAGTGAGATAGAGCGCAACGTTGTCAACGTAGTGTCTAATCGTAAGATGTTCGAACCGGCTCCAATGGTGGAAACGGAACATATCGAGTACGACGAACGGATTATTGTTCGTATTTGGGTAGCTCCGAGTTCTTCGGTTGTGCGGTTCAAGGGCGCAGTGTTTGATCGCATTGCTGATGTGGATACACACATCGAAAGCGATATCCAGATTAGTCAAATGTATATTCGCAAGCAGAACTACTATTCCGAACGGCGAATTTTCCGTTACGTGACTCCGTTTGATTTGCGTCCTGAGCTGATTGCGCGAATGCGGCAGCTGGCGGTCGCTCAGCGAGCTGGGCACCCTTGGGGAACTATGTCTGACGAAGAACTGTTCCGCAGCGCCAAGCTATACGATCGTGATTACACGACCGGCGAAGAGGGCTTTAATCTTGCTGCAGTGCTGCTCTTGGGCAAGGATGAAGTCATTTCCTCGGTTTGCCCAGCGTATATTACTGATGCCGTGGTTCGGCGAGACAATATTGACCGATACGATGACCGACTTATGGTGCGGACCAACTTGTTCGATTCGTACGAGCAACTCCGTGAATTTACTGAGCGGAATCTGCCTGACCGCTTTGTGTTAAAGGGCGATAAGCGAGTGAGCCCGCGTACGATGATCGCCCGTGAATTGGTGGCAAACAGCCTCATGCATCGGGAGTATTCCAGTCCGGTGGTGGCGCGTGTCACCATTGATAATGAATCCATCCGGACGGTTAATGCTTCGCGCTCATTCTTTGAAGGTCGAATGAAGCTGGGCGAGTTCACGCCAATGCCAAAGAATCCGATTATCGCTAATGTGTTTGTGCAGACCGGCATAGCCGAGCAGCTGGGTAGCGGACTGCGGAATCTGATAAGAGCGTCCCGGCAATATACTGAGCGAGAGCCTGAGTTCCGCGATGGTGACATATTCGAGGCGACGATTCCTATTGTTCCTGCGTTGAAGACCGTGGATGGTTCTGGTTTTGCTAGCGTGAGATCTGTAGTTGAGAAAGATGCCGAAGAGGGTGCGAGGCTCATTGGCGGGGAACGTGTGGATGGTAAGAAAGCAGATGCAACCGCATCGGGTGAAATTGATTCGCGGGCAGCGATGCTGTCGGCGATGAATCGACGCTTGACAGAGGTTGACTATGTGACTGTACCTGAACTCGCCAAGATAACAGAGCTCGATAACAGAACAGTCCGCAAATTCCTAAACGGTTTAGTTGCGCAAGGAAAGCTGATTGCTGAAGGCAACACGCGTGGTCGGCGTTATCGGAAGGGATAGCGGGCGCGATATCTCGATGCAGTGGGATTCACTTAAGGGCTACGGCAAATATGATTCGTAGCGATTGGGCCAGCGCAATTCGAATGGCTCATGACTTTGTGCGTCGTTTGTGGTCTCTGAAGTTGTTTGCTGGGTGACGGTTTTGTGATAAAATCGCTCATATCAAAATGTTTGCGTAAACATTTTGGCTGCGCCGAAAGAAGGAGTCGACGTAGGTCATGTATCAGGCAAAGAGGCCGGCTCAGTGAAGCAAAGGCCGATTTTTCCGGTATAAGGCGGATAGCAGGAACACTAAGGAGACCAATGAAGGTACTGAGCAAATCGCTTGCTGCAATGGTTGCGGCGGCAACACTAGTGGGAGGAGGGGCGTTTGCGGTTGCCGGCACTGCGTATGCGGCTGATAACGATGCCATTACCGTGACCCCGAACCCGTGGTATGCCAACAGTTTCGATGGCTGGGGCACCTCACTGGCTTGGTTCGCCAACGCCACCGGCAGCCTCGGCGAGGAATCGGCCATCACCACCAATCTCGGCGATGACGCTTCCAAGGCTAAGGCTGTGGAATACGGTAAACAGCTGCGCGAACAGTTCTACCAGTCCATCTTCGGTGATGAAGGACTGGACCTGAACATGGCCCGCTACAACGTGGGCGGCGGCAATGCCTCCGATGTTGCCTACGGCTACCCATTCATGCGCCAAGGCGCTGCCGTGCCTGGCACGTGGAAAGATGACGCCACCGGCTCCGGCACGTATGGCAATGGCGTAACCACCAAGCAGGCCGACAAAGACAAGCTGGCTGCGGCATTCGACCCGACTGACGACAACCAGTATGACTTCTCCAAGTCCGCCGCCCAAGACTGGTGGATTGAGCGCGGTGCCACCGGCGATAACCCTGACATCACCGACGTAGAGGCCTTCGCCAACTCCGCTCCGTGGTTCCTGACCAACAGCGGTTACGCCACTGGTGGACGCAACTCCGGTAGCAATAATCTTGCAAACCCTGAGAAATTCGCTCAGTACATGGCCAAGAACGTCGAGCACCTCGAAAGCCTTGGCGCAAACGTTGACACGGTCGAGCCGTTCAACGAGTCCGAGACCAGTTACTGGGGCACTCCGGGCGACATGGCTTCGAAGTACACCGATGAGAGCGATGACAACACCAAGCTCATTAACAACTACTGGGATAAGTACTACTCCGACAAAGATAGGTCCGTCACCCCATACTCCAACGCGCTGAAGAAGCCGCAGGAGGGTATGCATGTCAGCAACGCCCAGCAGCAGCAGACGATTACCGCACTCGCTGAGGCGCTCAAGGACAATGATGACACCATCATCGCAGCCACCGATGCCACGAACTCCGCCGACTTCGTCAAGTCGTACAACCAGTACCCGCAGGCGATCAAGGACCTTATCGGCCAGTACAACGTTCACGCCTACTCCGACAGCAACCAGATGCAGTCGCGCGATATCGCTCAGGCAGACGGCAAGAAGCTGTCGATGAGCGAGGTGGACGGCTCCTGGCAGTCTGGCTCCTACAACCCGTACGGTTTCGACAACGCGCTGGGCATGATGAGCAAGATCAGCTCCAACGTCACCCGCCTGCAGTCCAAGGACTTCACCTTCTGGCAGGTGGTCGAGGACCTCTACAACATGCAGATGGGCTCGAATGTGAATCCGGCCGGTGAGAACACCAACTGGGGCACCGTGCTCATCGACTTCGACTGCACCGTGGCTGGCATGGACGGCAAGCTCTACTCCGAGCGCCGCGTGAACAACAACGGCGGTACCACCGATGGACTTGAACCGTGCACGGTTATTGCAAACGCCAAGTACAACGGCGTCAAGGCCATCACCCACTTCATCCACGCGGGCGACAAGGTCATCGCCAACAACGATGAAGACAACAACATGACCGCCACCTCCGACGATGGCAAGACACAGACCGTCATCCACCGCAACTCCGGCACCTCTGACCAGACCTTCGTCATCGACCTGTCGAAGTACGGCGAGATTGCCGACAACGCTTACGGTGAGCTCTACCTGACCACCGAAACCTCTGCCGAAGACAAGAACGCGGGTGTCGATTCCGCCACTCCGGAAGTCTTCGCCAAGACCAGCAACGTCAAGCAAGCTGAAGGCTCTGTGATGATTGACAAGGCTGCCAAGACCGCTACGGTCACTGTGCCCGCCCGTTCTATCGCCTCCATCCAGCTCACTGGCGTGACCGGCTACGCTAAGGATGCTGCCGTCGAGACCGGCGACACTTACCAGCTCGTTGGTAAGCAGTCCGGCAAGGCCGTGGCTGATACCACTTCTGGTGATTCCGCGCTGTCCCTGGCCAACGTCGCTTCCGATGCCGAGAACGCCAAGAAGCAGACTTGGACCTTTACCCAGATCGAGCAGCCCGCCGACTCCGAGCGCCCTGATCTCAAGGCTTATGTGATTACTAACGCCGAAGGCAAGGTGCTGGTGTCCAAGGATGGCACGAACGCGCTTTCCAACGAAACGGTTGAGGCCGCTAAGTCCGACCCGGCTGCCAAGTGGATTCTCAACACTTCCGATGGTTCGACCTACCAGCTGCTCAATGCCGCGACTAAGACGAACCTCGATGTGGATAACTCTGGTACCACAGTCGGCACGAAGGTTGGCTTGTGGCAGTCACCGAGCGGCACTTCGCCGTCCGCCAACCAGACATGGACTCTACGCAATGTAACGCCGACCAGCCAGAAGACCGTGAACGTGCAGACCGCCGTTAACGAGAAGGCCGCGCTGCCGACCGAAGTCACGCTCTACTACACCTGGGGCGAAGGCAAGGCCACGGTTGCCAACTGGGATACTTCCAAGGTCGATGTGGCCAAGGAAGGCACCTACGAAGCCACCGCTACCGCCACCGATGTGTACGGCAACGAGTTCAATGTCGCCGCTACGGTCTACGTTGGCGCGCTCACCGTTTCCGATCCGGTATCGGCTACAGTGCTGGCCGGCACCAGTGCGAGCGAGGCGAAGGCCGCGCTTGAGGCTGCGCCGGTGTATCTGCACGTCAAGGCATCGCCTGCATTCGAGGGCGATGCGGCTAAGGTTACGTGGAACTTCGATGGGCTTGATACCAAGCTCGCCGATGCCAAGGCTGGCGACAACATTGCCGTGACCGGTACTTACCAGCTGGACGACGCGACCACGATTGCGCTGAAGGGCGCGATCTATGTCACCGCCGCCACGCCTGAGAATGTGGCCGACACTGCTTCCAGCCTGACCGTGACCAACCAGCAGACGGAATACAGCAAGGGCGATCAGTGGAAGAAGCTCACCGATGGTGACACGTCAGCTGAAGCCTGGGTGACGTGGAACTCTGCTGGTGACTATTCCGCCAGCCCGACCGCCACGATTGACTTCGGCTCTGAGTGTGAGCTTAGCAGAGTGACCATTACGTATGGTGACAAGGCTCCGGCTTCCGCCAAGGCCGAGTACACCACTGATGGCGAGACGTGGATGCAATTCGGTAGCGATGTTAAGCCTGCCGCAGGCCAGACGGTGACGTTCAAGGCCGATAAGGGCACAGTGAATGCCACGAAGGTGCGCATTGTGAACACCGTGAACAACGACTACATGAACGCCACCGAAATTCAGGCATTCGTGACGCCGGTTCAGGGTGCTGCGAAGAACATCGCCGCGGCCTCTGGCACGAACTTCTCGGTGAACTTCCAGGAGGGTGCCTCCGCTTCCAAGGCCATCGATGGTGACACTACGTCAAAGGGTTGGTCCACTTGGGCTTCCACCGCCTCGACGGTGGACCCGGTCGCCACGTTCACCTTCGACGAAGCTCAGACCATCACCGAAGTGAAGACCTTCTTCTACTACGATGGTCGTGCGTCTTGGCCGAAGAGCCAGACGCTGGAATACCAGGATGAGGCTGGCGAATGGCATGAAGTCGGTACCAAGGATGGCTGGAAGACACAGGCCGGCGATGCCGGCTCTGGCTCCGACGGCATCACCGCCGCCGACACCCCGACCGTTGACTTCGTGCTCGACACCCCGGTAAAGGCCAAGGCCATCCGCCTGACCAACACGTTGCAGGACACCAAGGTGTACATCAACGTGGCCGAAATTCAGGTGTTCGCACAAGACAACAAGGTGATTACCCCGCAGCCGGCATCCGATGCCACGCTGGGCGACCTGCGTCTTGACGGCGAGACCATCAAGGGCTTCGCTGCTGATAAGACCGACTACACAGTTGATCTTCCGTTCGGTGCTGAGGCAAACCCGGTGCTGCAGGCCTTCGCCGCCGACAATGCCGCCACCGTCAAGGTGACTGGCGACGCGGTTGAGAATGGCAAGCTTGGCGGCAAGGCCACCATTACGGTGACCTCAGCCGACGAGTCTGAGACGAAGACCTACACGGTGACCTTCAAAGCCTTCACTTTGGCTTCGCTCAAGGTGACCGGACCCACGAAGACCGAGTACGCCATCGGCGACAAGCTCGATACCGCCGGTCTGAAGGTTACTGCCGTCTATCAGAGTGGCGACAAGACCAAGGAAGTGCCGGTCGCTCTTGACGACCCGCAGCTTGCGATTGGCTCGTTCGACTCCACCACCGCAGGCAAGAAGGCGATTACCGTCTCCTACCGTGGTGTGACCGCGACCTTCAACGTCACGGTCAAGGCCAACGCAGTCGCCCCTGGCCCTGAAGAACAGAAGCCCGGCAGCACCAACAAGCCCGGTGCCACCGGCAACGGCAACAAGAACACGGTGGCCAACACCGGTTCCAATGTTGCCGCCATCGCTGGCGCTGTCGCTCTGCTGGCCGCTGCCGCGGGTACATTGTTCATGCTGCGCAAGCGTGCATAGCACCCTCGCACAGTAATGGGGGAAGGAACAAGCCGGCAATATTGACTATTGCCGGCCGGTTCCTCCGCTCTTTGAGCATAATTGGTCCGACAAGTTGAATACTGAGTTTTCAGTATCGGTATATTGATTTGTCGGCCCTTTTCTGACTTCGCGGATAGCGACATAACTGTTTGTTCAAAAAACCGTTATCATCAATCAAGGAACCAAATCAATGAAGATAAACAATAAGGGCAAGGGCGCTCTTATCGCGGCAATTACCGCCGCGGCAACGCTATTGTCATGCGGGCTGGCCGCTGCAAGTGCCAGTGCGGCAGGTGTGGATTACCTGCCTACCATCGGCCAAGTGCCGACATACACCAAGTTCCAGCCCACAGCCGATCCGGGCAAGAACGCTAGCGATTACTTCCAGCCATATTGGTATGCCAAGAACGCCAATGATAATGGCGGCACACACATCCAAGCGCACGGTGGCCAAGTGGTCAAGGTTGGCGACGCCTACTACTGGTATGGCGAAGACCGTTCTAACGGTTACGACAACAGCCCCGGTGTTCATGCTTATATGTCGACAGATCTATACAACTGGACCGATCTTGGTGTGGCGCTGCGTGCGGTGACCAGCAAATCTCAGTTGACGGATAAGAGCAATGCCGATTACGCCTACTTCGACAAGGCCTACAACCTGACCAAGTCCGACGGCAGTGTGGACGCTGCCAAGGCCGACGCAATCTTCCCGTACCTCAACACCAACCCCGATCAGGATGGTGATGGCGCGGTTGATTCCGTACAGGGCATTTTCGAGCGTCCGAAGATCATCTACAACAAGAAGAACAAGCAATACGTGCTGTGGTGGCATTCCGATGGAAGCACCACGCCGGGCGGTTCCAACTATGCACGTGCACTTGCGGGCGTGGCTGTTTCCGACAATCCGGCGGGCCCGTTCACTATGGTGGGTGCCTATCGTTTGCCTAACCAGAACAATTGGAAAGAAGCCGCAGGTAACCCCAGCTGGGGTGAGAACGGTGACAGCCGCGATATGACTGTGTTCGTGGATCCGAAGGACGACAGTGCCTATGTACTGTATTCTTCCGAAGCCAATGCCACGCTGTATATCGCCAAGCTTAACGATGATTACACCAATGTAGTCAAGACCACGAATGTGGACCAGTCCGAGGGGCAAAAGCAGTACTCTGCTGACGGGCAGTACCCATACATTCTTGCAGACGGTACTACGGATGCCCCGGTGCGTGGCGAAGATTTCCAAATCGTCAAACAAAATGGTTCGCTGGAAGCTCCTGCCGTATTCCAATATGACGGGCGTTACAACATCATCGCATCTGGTGCAACCGGCTGGGACCCGAACAAGCAGACCTACTACACCGCCGACTCCATGCTGGGAAGCTGGACCCGTGGCGTGGAAAAGGACGATGCCAACGAGAACACGTGGTACAACAACATGCCGGAAGGCGCGGATGGTCTGTTGTCTGTGGGCGATACCCGCGGCACCACATTCGGTTCGCAGTCGGCTAGTGTGCTCGCAGTAGACCAGGAGAAAGGTCACTTCATCTACCTTGGTGACCGTTGGGATTCCGGTAAAGCCGATTCCACCTATGTTTGGCTGCCGCTGACCATCGGTGAGAACGGCACCATCGAAATGCATAATCCTGCTCAAGAAGGCGAGCCCGACGGCTGGGATCTGAACTATTGGGACAACCATGGTAGCGCCAAGGGCAAGCTGGTCAACTGGACTGTGGAAACCGGCGATGATCTCCCGAAGACCGTGAACACGGGCGGAACCGTTACTCTGCCGGACACCGTCAACGTCAAGGAAGGCGACGATACCATTGCTACCAAGGTGACATGGAATGTGGAAGGCGGTACGGCAGTCAGCAAGTCGACCAAGGCTGCCGGCAGCACCTACGCATTCAATGTGCCGGGAACCTACACCATTACAGGCACTCTTGCCGAGAGCAGCAACTTCAACCCGGGCCGCACATTCCGCAGAACCATCGACGTTTCCTGCTCCAACCCGATTTCCGGAAGTTGGAAGGAAGCCCATTGGAAGGGCGGCAGCGCGTGCCAGGTCGCCGCATCCGGCGGTACCTATGACTTCACCGTTACGGACAACGCCAATCGTGGTGTCTGGACGGATCGCAACGAGGGCAGCGCGGTGTACCAGCCTGATGCTCTGGACGTGAACGAAACGTTGGAAACCACGGTCAAACCGCTCGACTTGGGCGGTAATGGCGATCCGCGTGCCGGCCTGGTGGTTCGTAACGGTCTTGCTGACGCTAACGGCGGCAAGGGATATGCCACGTTACTTGCCAGCCCAAGCGGCATTTACATGCAGTACGATTCCAATGCCGATGGCTACATCGATAAGGAAACATCGCATGTTGGTGCCGGCTTCGGCGACCAAGTGCAACTCAAGCTGGAGCGCGCCGCAACCGATACCCTGAAAGGCTACTGGCGTGCTTCCGCGAACGATGAATGGCAGGATGTCGCTACGGTAACGCTGACCGGTGCGGACGCAACCGGGCTCGATGCCGGTGTCTTCGCCACGTCGAACAGCAATGCCGGCGCATTCACCGTGGCCTTCAACGGCACTGCGTTCGGTTCGCAGACTGCTGCTGTGGAGTCCATCGCGGCTAAGGACCCTGAAGCCACTATCGCCCAGGGGCAGATGCTCGCGCTTCGGGACGTGACGGTTACCGCCACGCTCACCAATGGCAAAACGCGTGTGCTGGAGCCAAGCGAATACACGCTGGAAGGCTTCGACACCACCAAATTGGGCGAGCAAACCGTGACGGTGCGTCTTGTCGCTGATTCTTCAGTAACCGCCACGTTCACCGTGACTGTGGAAAGCAACCTTGCCCGGTTGTTCTGCTCGTCCGCTGCGGCCTCGAAGTATGAGCCGGCCAGTAGCTGGGCCTCCGCTTCTACGGCCGACCTGACTTGCGACAACAACCTGAGCACCAACTGGTCGAACTGGGGCACCGGCGACACCTCGCCGTGGCTCAGCTACACCTTCGATAAGGCATATCAGCTGGGCAAGCTCAGCGTTGCGGTGGATAAGGCCAAGGGCGAGGCCGCTCCGAAGAGCTTCACTGTATCGTACCTAGCTGAAGACAGCGCCACGTGGACTGATGCCACGCTGCCGGCAGTCACTGTGAATGGTGCTGCTGGAGCCGTGACGGAAGCCGATGTGAGCGCTCTGCCCGCCACCAAGGGCATTCGCCTCAACTTCACCTACGCCGATGGCAATGACTATGCCAAGATCGCTGAAGTACGCATCGCCGAAGGTGAAGCGACACCAGAGCCGCAGCCGTCTAGTAACGCCAATCTTGCTGATCTGACTGTGGATGGCAAGACGGTTGACGGATTCTCCGCGGATACCACTAAATATGCCGGTGCGCTGGCTGGAGATGCTGCTTCCTACCCGACGGTGGAGGCGACTGCTGCTGACGCAAAGGCTACGGTGCAAGTGGAGCAGGCTTCGGCCGAGAACAACGGCGTGGCCACGGTGACTGTAACTGCTGAGGATGGCACGGCGAAAACCTACACAGTGACATTCGGCGAACTGCCTCAGTTGGCTGAGCTTGCTGTGGAAGTGACCAAGGATTCCTATCAGGTAGGCGATAAGTTCAACGCTGCCGATGTGAAGGTATCCGCCATTTACAAAGTCGGCGATACTGAAACGCTGCGCAAGCTGATTGATCCAACTGATGGTGATCTGAAGTTCACTGGCTTTGATTCTGCCACCGCAGGCACGAGGACCATCACCGTCTCTTATCGTGGCGTGAACGCGACGTTCGAAGTCACGGTCACGGCCACGGAGGTCACTCCCGGCCCTGGAGAGCAGAAGCCCGGCGATACCAACAATCCTGGCAACACTGCTAAGCCCGGTAGCACTGCCACGAATAAGCCGGCTGCTAATGGCGCTGCGCCCCTTTCGAATACGGGTGCTGCCGTGGCTGCCATTGCGGTCGTGGTTGTGGTGCTGGCAGCTGCGGCTGGTGCCTTGCTCGTCATCCGCAAACGCCGCGCATAACCATGGCAACTGCTGAGTAGCGTGGATTGCGTTGCTATTGAGCAATCTGCGATTCACGCCACTCAGCGAGTGCACCCGAGTGCGCCCGAGCTTGCGCAATGCAGGCGCAATACAGTGCAAACAGTACAAAGCAACAATAATGGCCGGTCTGAGCCAGCTGCTCCATGCGAGGGCAGTTGGCTCAGACCGGCCATTGTGTCTGCAAGTACATGCAATTAGAGCATGAACATGTGGAAGCCGTTGAGCGTTACTGGTTGTTTTGCTTTGTTGTTGCGCTCAGCAGTGCGACGGACGTCCGCCCGCAGTGTAGTGCAGCGCTCCGTGAACCAGCGCCGATGTGAAATGCATGTTGCACATGCCCGCTTCTTCTGCTTCGTGCGTGCAGCCGGCGATGCTGCATAGGTTCATACCCCGAATCATGGTCATACCCCCTCTTTGGGATGGCATCCGTGCCGCCATCTGCCTTCAGAGCATAGCGGACAATTGTTGCATTGCCTAGGCGGTACAACGCTTTCTGTGGCCTGTATCACATCCTTGCCGGCGTTCTGCGGCGTGGTTGGGCGTGTACATGTGCTCTTGTGCGGTTTTGTTGTGTGTGATTTGGGTATACGGATAGAGTTTCTTCTCTGCAGTGGCAAGGGCCTCTCGGCCGGCGAGCCGGCTGATTTCTCCCATGCGTTGCTCAATGATTTCCGTTTTGCGAGTCTGAACGGCAAAATAGCTCTGGAGAAGTGCCACTTCTTCTTTCTTTGGATCACCGTTTTGAGCAATGAGATAGCAGGCGTATCGGGAGTGCTGAGTTCGCTGGTTTTGCGTGTGATTTCGTCGCGGTTCATGGGTGTGTCCTTATGTTTTTCATGACCATTTTCGTGACTCCACGAAAATGGTCAAAGCCAATAATTGCAATGGTTTTGAGGTATGGGCGCGCTCCGCCCAACTGGTCTGTCTTCGTCCGCCTTTTCGACCAGATACCTCATGGAGCACAATGCCAACGTCGCTACCGTTGGCCCAGCAAATATTCTTAGACGACGCCCCGAAGTGAATATCTATGCGGCTTTCAGAATATCAAAGAGCGTGGAGTGTGTGCATTATGCGTTCCAAAAATAGTTTCTAGTAATGAATTGTTTACGGTGTGAGATATTCTTGGGGTGTTTGCGGCGCTCTGCCGTGTGGCGAATGGGAATGGATGGTGCTCTTATGGGATTTGAGCAGGAAGCAGTTAGTGAACTGTATGCCAGCGTGTGGGGCAATCGTTCGACAATGCAGAGGGAATTCACTCGTGGAGCCCATGGTGAGCAGTTCGTGCTCCGGGAGCTGTCCATGAAGGGGACGCAAACGCCATCGCAATTGGCATCGGCGCTGCAAGCAAGCTCCGGACGTATCTCCACCGTGCTGTCGTCTCTGGAGAAGAAGGGCTGGGTCACGCGTGACATTGACCCCAAAGATCGGCGCATCATTCGCGTGAATCTTACTGATTCCGGGCGCGAGCAGTCTCATCGGATGATAGAGGAAATGCGTTCCGCGATTTGCTGGATTTTCTCGCAAATGGGGGAGCGGCGCACGCGCGAATTCGTTGACCTGGTGTCTGAGTTCACCACATATATGTCGATTTGCCATCCGGGACAGCCTCGGCCGACTGCTGAACAGGTGCGTGAGGCATTCGTGGAGCGGGACAAGCGCGTGGCTGAACACATGGCAGCTAAGCGCGCGGAGGCTGAGCGAGACTAGCTTCCTCCCGCTGGCGGGTCTCTCCCTCCGTCACTGCTGCGCGGTGACACCTCCCTCGTCAGAGGGAGGTGAAGGTAATTGAGGACGCTCACAGCGAACATACAGAAGTGCGTATAATATCTCACAGTGTAAGTAATCAAACAATGGAAACTATTAAGACATCGTGAACCGATAATCACCGATAACCCAGCCAACTTAAGAACCAATCGCCAATAACCAATAACCAACCCAACCAACACAAGGGGAAACCAATGTTTCGCATCATGAAATACCTCTCCAAAGCGGAGATCGGTCAGATGCTCATCGCCCTGGTGACCATCGTCGGGCAGGTCTACTTCGACCTGAAACTGCCCGACTATATGTCAGACATCACCACGCTGGTCGAGACGCCGGGCAGCGACATGAAGGACATCTGGATCGCGGGCGGCAAGATGCTGCTCATCTCGCTCGGATCCGTGGCGTGTGCCATCATCACCGGCTACATCGCTGCGCGCGTGGCCGCCTCGTTCACCCAGCGTCTGCGCTCGCTCGAATTCCGCAAGGTCGAGTCCTTCGGCCCGGCCGAGATGAGCAAGTTCTCCACCGCCAGCCTCATCACCCGTTCCACCAACGACGTCACGCAGGTGCAGATGTTCATCACCATGGGCCTGCAGCTCATCGTCAAGTCGCCGATCATGGCCGTATGGGCCGTGTGCAAGATCGCCGGCGAAGGCTTCGAATGGACGCTCGCCACCGGCATCGCCGTGGCGGTCCTGCTGGTGTCCATCACCGTCATGATGGCCATGGTCATGCCGAAGTTCAAGGTCATGCAGACCCTGACCGACAACATCAACCTCGTGGCCCGCGAGAACCTCACCGGCCTGCGCGTGGTGCGCGCCTACAATGCCGAGGACTACCAGGAAGCCAAATTCACCAAGGCCAACAAGGACCTCACCGAGACCCAGCTGTTCACCAACCGCGTCATGGCGTTCATGATGCCGTTGATGAACACCGTCCTGAACGGCCTGATGCTCGCCGTCTACTGGATCGGCGCTTACCTCATCGACGCCGCCGGGCTCAAGGACAAGCTCACCGTGTTCTCCAACATGGTCGTGTTCTCCAACTACTCCGTGCAGGTCATCATGAGCTTCCTGCTCATGAGCATGGTGTTCGTGCTCTGGCCGCGCGCCGACGTGTCCGCGCAGCGCATCATGGAGGTGCTCGACACTGAGCCAATCGTCGAGAACGGCACCAAAACCGCCGCCGACGTGGCCAAAACCGGCCAGAGGGGCACCGTGGAATTCCGCAACGTCAGCTTCACCTACCCGGATTCGCGCGAGGCGATGCTGGAAGGCATCAACTTCACCGCCGAGCAGGGCCAGACGGTGGCGTTCATCGGCTCCACCGGCTCCGGCAAGTCGTCTCTTATCAATCTCGTGCCGCGCTTCTATGACACCAGCCAAGGCCAGGTGTTGGTCGACGGCGTGGACGTGCGCGACTACGACCTGAAGGCCCTGCGCGACAAGATCGGCTACGTGCCGCAGCAGTCCGTGCTGTTCAAGGGCACCGTGGCCTCCAACGTGAGCTACGGCGATCAGCCGGGCGACCCGGCGGAGGTCGAGATGGCCGATACCTCCACCCCGGCCGGGCGCAAGCGCGAGGCCGCGTTGATCGCCGCTGGCGAGGCCGCGGAAGGTGCCGATATACCGGCCGAGCAGCTGAATCGCGTCAGGGCCGCCGCCGACGTGGCGCAGGCCAGCGAGTTCGTGGCGCGCATGGACGGCGGGTATTCCGCCGCGATCGCCCAAGGCGGATCGAACGTGTCCGGCGGCCAGAAGCAGCGCCTGTCGATTGCGCGCGCGGTGTACCGTCACCCGGAAATCCTGATTTTCGACGACTCGTTCTCCGCGCTCGACTTCAAGACCGACCGCGAAGTGCGCGACGCGCTCGCCCGCGAGGCCAAGGATTCCACCAAGCTCATCGTGGCCCAGCGCATCGGCACCATCATGAACGCCGACCGCATCGTCGTGCTCGACGACGGCAAGGTCGTGGGTCAGGGCACGCACAAGGAACTGCTCGACAACTGCGACGTATACCGCCAGATCGCCGAATCCCAGCTCAGCCAGTCGGAGCTTACGGCGTAGGGGGGGGCGGCAGCGGTAGCTCCCCATGTCAGGGGCTGAGCCGTAAAGGGAACAGCCCAGTGGGCTGTTCCCAGGCGAAGACGAGCTGATAAGCGAGCGAATAAAACAGCACAGCTGACTGAGGGGTAGTCGCGTACGGCTTCTCTCCCTCCGGCGCTTCGCGCCACCTCCTTCATCAGAGGGAGGTCAATACGGACTTTTAAGGAGTAAAACAAATGCCAAGAGGACCAATGGGCGGCAGGCGTGCCGTCGAAGAGCCCCATGATTTCGGCAAAGTCATGGGCAAGCTCGTGAACTATTGCCGCAACTATCTTCCCGTCATCATCATCGCGCTCATCCTGGGCGCGGCCGGCACCGTCTGCCAGATCATCGGCCCGGACAAGCTCAAGGACATGACCAACGAAATCGTCAAAGGTCTGCCCGCCATCGTTAACGGCAAGCCGGTGATGAACTCGGTCGATTTCGGCACGGTGGGCCACATCGCCTGGACTTTGGTGGCCCTGTACGTGGGCTACGCCGTGCTCGGCTACGTGCAAAGCTGGATGATGGCCAACGTCACCCAGCGCACCGCCCAGCGACTGCGCGAGTCCATCTCGGTCAAAATCAACAAACTGCCGCTCAAATACTTCGACAAGGTTAGCTACGGCGACGTGCTGTCGCGCATAACCAACGATGTGGACGCCATCGGCCAGACGCTGGGCCAGTCGCTCGGCTCGCTGATTACCTCGGTGACGCTGTTCGTGGGCGCGCTGGTGATGATGTTCTACAACAACGTGATCATGACCCTGTGCGCCATCGGTGCCAGCCTCATCGGCCTGATCATCATGATGGCCATCATGAAGTCCTCCCAGAAGTACTTCGCCCGGCAGCAGATGGCGCTGGGTGACGTCAACGGCCACGTGGAGGAGATGTACGCCGGTCACCTCATCGTCAAGGCATACAACGGCGAGGCCGATTCGATTCGTCGCTTCGAGAAGTACAACTCGGACCTCTACGAGTCCGGCTGGAAGTCGCAGTTCCTCTCCGGCCTGATGATGCCGCTCATGAATTTCGTGGGCAACTTCGGCTACGTGGTGGTGTGCGTGGTGGGCGCGGCGCTCGCGCTCGACGGGCAGATCGAGTTCGGCGTGATCGTGGCGTTCATGATGTATGTCCGCCTGTTCACCCAGCCGTTGGCGCAGTTCGCCCAGGCCTTCCAGAACCTGCAGCGTTGCGCGGCGGCCGCCGAACGCGTGTTCGGCTTCCTTGAGGAGCCGGAGATGGAGGACGAATCCGGCAAGTCCGCTTTGCTTGGGACCAACGGCCACGAAGTGAAGGGCGACGTGGAATTCAGCCACGTACAGTTCGGCTACGAACCGGGCAAGCCGATCATCCACGACTTCTCCGCCTCCGTCAAGGCCGGGCAGAAGGTCGCCATCGTCGGCCCGACCGGTGCCGGCAAGACCACCATGGTCAACCTGCTCATGCGCTTCTATGAGATTTCCGGCGGCTCGATCGCGATTGACGGCGTGGACACCAAGTCCGTGCCGCGCTGGAACGTGCACGACCAGTTCTCCATGGTGCTGCAGGATACGTGGGTGTTCCGCGGCACTGTGCGCGAGAACATCGCCTACTCCAAGCCCGGCGTGACCGACAAGCAGATCGAGGATGCGTGCAAGGCCGTGGGCCTCGACCACTTCATCCGCTCGCTGCCGGACGGCTATGACACCGTGCTCGACGACAAGTCGTCGCTCTCCCAGGGCCAGAAGCAGCTGCTCACCATCGCCCGTGCGATGGTGCAGGACGCGCCGATTCTGATTCTCGACGAGGCCACCTCATCGGTCGATACCCGCACCGAAGAGCTGATCCAGAAGGCCATGGACGCGCTGACCGTGGGGCGTACGAGCTTTGTGATCGCGCACCGCCTCTCCACGATTCGCGACGCCGACATGATTCTCGTCATGAACCACGGCGACGTGATCGAGCGCGGCACGCACGACGAGCTGCTGGCGGCGGGCGGCTTCTACGCCGACCTGTACAACAGCCAGTTCGCACTCGCTGACTGACGGATTGTTTCCTGCGTTAGCGGATTAGCGGATTAGCTATACTCGGCTCCCCTCTCCGAGGGGAGCCGTCAGCGTAGCTGACTGAGGGGAGCAACCCATCGGTCCACCCGAGGGATGTGATACTGATGATTTCGTACATTAGTGTGTGAAAAAGCCGCCGGGAAAATTGGGGGATTGGGCGGCGGTGCGGTTGGCGTTGAGAATGGCGCATTCGAAGGGGAAGTGAGCGCGCAGCTGGGTGGCCGGGGTGGTGAACAGGGCGGTGGCGAGGCCGTCGGCCAGTGTGACAGGGACGTGTGCCGCAACGGTGTTCGACGAATCGTCGGTATCGCGGTTTGCCGTTGTCGAGGCATTGCTGGCATGCGTCGATGTCTTCGTGGTTATGGCGCTCGATGGCGGCGTGACGGCCACCCATGTGGCGGCTACATCGTCAACCGGTAGTCCGTCGATGGCGTTGAGCAGATGGTGAAGTTGGTGACCTGCGGCGTCAGACCAGTGGCGGCGGCTGGGGGAGCTCGCGCAGAATGCGCCGTGGCTGATTTCGACCGTACCTACGGCGTTGGCCGGATCGGCAGGATCTTCAAGGGCGATGGTGATTGGTTCGTCCGTGTGCACTAGCAAATCACCCCCGGCGTCGATGACGTATTGAATGGGTTGAGGGTGACCCGCGCCATCACCCAACATCCCCGCAAGCAAATCCACCAAATACCCCTTACCGCACGCGCCGAAATCGAGCGCGACCGGTCCGCGCGTCACCAGTGTTGTGCCATGCCGCTCAACGTCGGCTGACCAAATGGCTCGTCCGTGGATCGCGCCTGCATGTTCAGCGGCATCTGGCGCAGGCGTAAACGAATACGACTCGTCATAGCCAAGCCGAATCAAATCCTCGCCCACGCACGGGTCGGTCGCCCCATCGGTTGCCGCAAACAGGCGGTCGTACAGGCCAAACAGACCCGATGCCCAGTCGGGAAAATCGAACGTGCCGCCATGTGCGGCCGTGCGCATCCGGCCGACGATGGAATCATCGCGGAATCGAGATAATACAACCTCATATTCATGGATGAACGAGCCAATACGATCGCGTATCTCATCGTCCAATACGCTCTCGGTGTGCACCAGTAATCCGGTCCCCAACGCATCAGGAAAAGCGTATACGTATGGCAGTTGCTCGGTCAGACTTGTCATGCCCACTATCGTAGAGCGCATGGTGTGCCGGTGTATACTGGATTTTGACACTGTGTCAATGTTGATTCGGAGGTTGTGAGAATGGGCAATGCGACTACAGCAAGTGTAACGGGTGTGCAAGTTGCACCGGCGAAGTCAGCCATCAGAGATCTCCCCATCGCCAAAGTGTGGGCGTTTGCGGTCGGCCAGTTCGGGTGGGCGCTGCTTTCCGGCATCATCTCCAACTGGCTCGTGTATTTCTACCAACCTGACCAGGAGACCATCTCCCAAGGTCAGACCGTATTCGTGCCGCAGGGCCTGGTCGTTCTCGGCATCGTGACCGTGGTGGGCGGCATCACCGCCTTCGCCCGATTCTTCGACGCGTTCGTGGACCCGGCCGTGGCGTCTCTCTCCGACCGTTGCGACGCCAAATCCGGCCGCCGTATGCCGTTCCTGAAATTCGCCGCCCTGCCGCTCGCGGTGGTCACCGTGCTCGTGTTCTGGAGCCCGATCAACGGCACCAGCTGGGTGAACGCGGCGTTCCTGTTCGTCACCGTGATCGGCTACTACATCGCCCTCACGTTCTACTGCACGCCGTACAACGCGCTCATCGCCGAACTCGGCCACGACTCCAAGCAGCAACTCACCATCTCCACCGCCATCTCCTTCACTTGGGTGGCCGGCACGGCCATCGCGTACGTGGCGCCGGTGATTTGGGGCGCGTTCGTGCCGATGATGGGCCGCATCACCGCCATCCGCGTGACCTTCACCATCATGGCCGCCGTGGCGTTCGTGTGCATGCTGGTGCCGCCGCTGGCCATCCGCGAGAAGGACTACGTCAACTCCCATCCCACCTCCGAATCGACCATCGAATCCCTGAAGCAGACGTTCGGCGACGGCGAATTCCGCAAGTTCGTATGCTCCGACGTGGTCTACTGGGTGGCCATCACCACCTTCCAGACCGGTCTGCCGTTCTTCGTGACCAGCCTGCTCAAGCTGCCGGAAACCACCACGACCATCTACTTCGTGCTCATGACCGGCGTCTCTGTGCTGTTCTATCTGCCGGTCAATATTCTGGCCAATAAGGTCGGCAAGAAGAGGCTGCTGCTGGTTGCCTTCGTGATCTTCACCTGTGCGTTCGCATTTGCCGGCGCCCTTGGTTCGGCCGTGCTCGGCTTCATTCCGGCGATGGCCCAGGGTTTGGTGCTCTCGGTGGTCGGCGCGATTCCGATGGCCGCGTTCGGCATCCTGCCGCAGGCCATCGTGGCGAATATCGCCGACGCCAGTTCCAAGACCACCGGCCAGGACCGTCAGGGCATGTTCTACGCGGCCCGCACCTTTGCGATGAAGATGGGCCAGTCCGTGGCCATGCTGCTGTTCACCGGCGTCTCCACCATCGGCATGGCGTCCGGCGCGGGCTACCGCATCGCCGCCGTGTGCGCGGCCGTGCTGTGCGGTCTGGGCGGCATCGTGTTCGCGTTCTACAACGAAAAGAAGGTGCTGGGCGTGCTGGAGACGTGATGACGTTGCCGGGTGCCGCCGCGGTATCCATGCGGAGCGGTGTGGGTGACTTGCCCCGTCTGCGACACCGAAACGTTACCGTGTCGACACGCGTGCGACACTTCGGCGTCAAATTGCGTTTGACCGTACTCCGTACTATATTGTTGCGAGTTGCTTTGCGGAGCAAAGTAACATCCAAGGGGCTGTAGCTCAGTTGGTAGAGCGCTTCGTTCGCATCGAAGAGGTCGCGGTTTCGACTACCGTCAGCTCCACGAGACCCTCTGCATTCATTCCACCGCAGAGGGTCTTTTCATTTGTTTTCGTTGAAATTCTGCCATCTCGCGTTTCAAGGGGCTGATTTGGGGTTTGCCGGAGGTCTACTTGCGTTTCGAGGGGCTGATGGTCAAGTAGATACGCCGCCAAAATGGCGGAATAGCGTTGCGTCAAAGCCGTTTGTATCGGTGCTTCACCGGATGAGGAGCCCCTTGAAACGGAAGTAGACCTCCGGAACATGTGAAATCAGCCCCTGCAAAGGGAGAATGCCTCGATTTCGCCATGGATTGTCGTGGATTGCTCTGTGGCATGGGCAATACTGGGAGTATGACAAGCGCAGGTGAGTTGAATGAGCAGTATGACGCTGACGGTAGCGTGACGCAAGTGCCTGAACGCAATGATGAAGTTCATGCCGGCGAATCCGCCGTCGCCCAATCCCGCGAATCGGCCGTGACCATCCCCGCCGGCACCGTGGTGCTCGCCGCCACCCCGATCGGCAATGTCGGCGACGCTTCAGCCCGTCTGGTGGCCCTCTTGGAACGGGCCGATATCGTGGCCGCCGAAGACACGCGCCGCCTCTACGATCTCGCCCGTCGCCTCGGCGTCTATGTGAACGGTCGCGTCATCGCCTATCACGACCACAACGAGCGCGACAAGGCCGACGGCCTGCTCGACCAGGTCGAAACCGGCGCCACCGTGCTCGTCGTATCCGACGCCGGCATGCCCACCATCAACGACCCCGGCTTGGCCATCGTGCGCCGTGCCATTGAACGCGGTCTGCCCGTCACCTGCGCGCCCGGCCCCTCCGCTGTGCTCGACGCGCTCGCCCTCTCCGGCCTGCCCACCGACCGCTTCTGCTACGAAGGCTTCCTACCGCGAAAGCATTCCGAGCGCGTGCAGTATCTGCGCACGCTGTTGCCCGAACGCCGCACCATCGTGTTCTACGAGACGCCTCATCGCATTGCCGATTCGATGGACGATCTGCTGGACGCGTTCGGCCCGAATCGCCCGATGGCCCTGTGCCGCGAACTCACCAAGGATTATGAGCAGATTCGTCGCGGCCCGATTGACGAGATTCGCCAAAGTGTGATTGATGATCCGCCCCGTGGCGAGATGGTGCTGGTCATCGGCGGCGCGTCCAACGAGGAGGCCGAAGCGGCCGCGCCCAGCACGTTGAGCGTGGATGACATGGCCGTGCTCTCCATCGACCGTGCTTTGGAGGACGGCCTGCGTATCAAGGACGCCATCGCGCAAGTGGTGCAGGAGCATCTACTGGCTGACGGATCGTTGGCCAATCGCAAGCAGGTGTATGCGGCTGTGCTGAAAATCAAGGGATAGCGCAGCAGCCGGCGATTATCTCCCCGTTACGCTTCCATCGACTCGAACAATATTTCCAACGCCTGCCGGACCCCGGGCCCACCACGCTGCGAGACCAATTCCAGCAAAGGCGCGTCGGCTTTGGGATTGGCAACCAGCCATTTACGCAGTTCGGGCACGTGATATGCGATGTGCCAGAGCACGGCAACATCCGTATCGGGCGAACATGCCACCGCGGGCGTAAGTCTGATGGGCGGTTCAGGCGGCGCGGTCATATCCGAGATTGCGCGCGATGCGGATTCGGATGAGTGTGCCGCCGCCGCGTGGCGAGGCAACCGTTGCGCCTGCCGCAAATGCCGTAAACGGTGAGCGGCATGGCGGCCTCTGCGATGGCCTCTGACAATGAACCCCCTCGTCATGCGCATTGCTCCAAAGCCGGTTCGTCCATCTCCTGCTGCACCGATTCAAAAAACATGCGTGCGCGTCCGGCGTACTTGTGATGCCGATGCTCCTTGACGATTTGCAGACAGTCGTTTGGCCGAAACTGGTACGCGGACATCAGCTGGCACACCAGTGCGTTGACGGTGGAAGGATCGGGGATGTCTTCAGGACTCATCACCAGGTCGCAAGCCGTACGGGCTGGCGTGGTGACAGGCAGCCCGCCGAGCTTGATGATTTGCTCCGGCAACGTCAATCTTTTGAATACGCGGATACGGCGGCTGACGGATGCCGAGCGGAAGTGCGATGTGGAAATCACGTCTATGGTACTCGGAAAGTCGGGGCCTCCCAGCCATACCCAAGCGGCGGTCATCGAACACACCACAGTGCCAAACGGGGCGACCTCCGCGACGATTTTCGCGCGACCATACAGTGTGCCCGAATGCTCGATCCAGTAGCCGGCGGAATCGTCGAGCTTATGTAACGTGCCGAAGGCGGCCAGACGGTTAAGGCTGAGCGGTCCCGGCAGATCCTTGGTAAACAGTATCGGCGGCACCGCAGGTTGCGCGGTTGCCGGCGAGGCGACTGTTGTGATGTCCGTCATCGGACCTGCTGTGATATCCATGACCGAACAATATGCAGAAATGCGGCTTGCGCGCCACCGGATAGGCGAAAACGGTGGATAAGTGCATAACTTTACTAGGTGCGCAAATGATGTGGATAACTCGGTGGATATTGGCAGGCGGAAGTGTGTGCGGATGTGCGTGGGCGTGCGTACGGATGGGTGCGCGGATACGTGTGCGAATGCGTATGTGGATAAGCGCGCAAGAGGTGTACGGATAAGTATGTGGGGAAGTTGCGGGTGGATAGGTGAGTGGGATGAGGATGGCGGCGCGGCAGCTATCCGGGCGTGTCCCCGCCGCGCCGGATAATCAAGCCTTATGAGTCATGTTTTGGTGAATGTTGCTTGGCCGTATGCAAACGGCCCCCGTCATATCGGCCACGTCGCGGGATTTGGTGTGCCCTCCGACGTCTACGCGCGCTACGAGCGCATGAAGGGCAATGATGTGCTCATGGTGTCCGGCACCGACGAGCACGGCACCCCGATTCTCGTCGAGGCGGAGAAGGAAGGTCTCACTGCCCAGGAACTGGCCAACCGTTACAACCGCGTGATCGCCAAGGATCTGTGCGACCTCGGCCTGAGCTACGACCTGTTCACCCGCACCACCACCGGTAACCACGAGCACGTGGTGCAGGAGATGTTCAAGCAGTGCTTGGAGAACGGCTACATCTACAAGGGCACCCAGCAGGTGGCGATTAGCCCGTCCACCGGCCGTACCCTGCCCGACCGCTACATCGAGGGCGAGTGCCCGATTTGCCACGCCGAAGGTGCGCGTGGCGACCAGTGCGACGCCTGCGGCAACGAGCTCGACCCGGACGAGCTCATCAACCCCGTCTCCAAGATTAACGGCGAAACCCCGCGCTTCGAGCAGACCGAGCACTACTTCCTCGACCTGCCGGCGCTCGCCGAAGCCAACAAGGCATGGCTGGAGACCCGCAAGGGCTGGCGTACCAACGTCATCAACTTCTCGCTCGGCCTGTTCAAGGAGGTCAAGCCGCGCGCCATCACCCGTGACATCGACTGGGGTATCCCGGTGCCGGTGAAGGGCTGGATTGACAACCCGAACAAGAAGCTGTACGTGTGGTTCGACGCCGTGATCGGCTACCTGTCGGCCTCCATCGAATGGGCCCGCCGCCAGGGCGACCCGGAGAAGTGGCGCGAATGGTGGAACGACCCGAGCTGCCCGGCCTACTACTTCATGGGAAAGGACAACATCACCTTCCACTCCCAGATCTGGCCGTCCGAAATGCTGGCGTACAACGGCAAGGGCTCCAAGGGCGGCGAAACCGGCCCGATGGGTCCGCTCAACCTGCCTGAGCAGGTGGTGGCCAGCGAGTTCATGACCATGGAAGGCAAGAAGTTCAGCTCCTCCCGCGGCATCGTGATCTACGTCAAGGACATCCTCGCCCGCTACCCCGTGGACGCCGTGCGCTACTACATTTCCGTGGCCGGCCCCGAATCCTCGGATTCCGACTTCACGTGGGCCGAGTTCGTGCGCCACAACAACGAGGAGCTCGCCTCCTCGTGGGGCAACCTGGTGAACCGCGTGGCCAACCTCATCAACAAGAACTTCGGCGAGATTCCGCCGCTGGACGAGGATTCGATGACCAACGAAGACCGTGGCCTTCTGGAAGAGGCTTCCGCCGCGTTCGACGTGGTCGGCTCCTCCATCGAAACCCACCACCAGAAGCACGCCCTGTCCGAGGCGATGCGTGTGGTCGGCGACATCAACAAGTACATTTCCGCCACCGAACCGTGGAAGATTAAGGACGACCAGGCTCGTCTCGGCACCGTGCTGCACGTGGCCGCTCAGGCCGTGTCTGACGCGAACCACCTGCTCGCGCCGTTCCTGCCGCACTCCGCACAGAAGGTGTGGGAGGCGCTCGGCGGCACCGGCACCTTCTCGCCGCTGCCTGAGCTCAAGGAAGTCGAGGATCTCGACAAGCCCGGCTTCACGTACCCGATCATCACCGGCGATTACGAGCTCGGTGTGAACGTGCACCCGTGGAAGAGCGAGGCAATCGAGGTCGGCGCCATGGTGCCTAAGCCCGCACCGATCTTCGCCAAGATTCCGACCGAGGCCGTGGAAGAGGAGCTGGCTCGCTTCGATGAAGCGTTGGCTGCTCGCCGTGCCGCCGAAGCCGAACGTCTGGCCGCCGAGAAGGCCAAGCTCGCCGCCGAGTGATTCGGCATTGCTAGCTCGAAGCTGACGGGCCACCTCGCACATGAAGTGTTGCGGGGTGGCCCGTTGCCGTATGTGTGGTCAAGCCCCGACAATGCGAGGCCGGTTGTCGGCGGGCGTCACAAATTCGTCACACTCCGCCAAGACTTTTCCCAGACAAGCACATCAATTCGCCAAGCATGGAGCGGTTATATAGAAGATGTCAACGGAATGAAGTTCATACCGGTGGCGAGGTTCTTCGAACCCCATAACTGAACCCTTCTTCTCTCTTCTCTCTCACCCGGCGGCCCCCTCCGCCGGGTTTCTTTTTTTTTTAATGCTGGGAATGCCATGGGCCGCATATTGAAAAAAGGATTATGGCAGAGTGTTGTCTGTTTGCAATAAGGCATTGCTGTTCTAGAAAATAACAAAGAAGGGGGGGACTAATGATGTATACCGTCACATTTTCGGGCAACCTGACTCAAGCGGAATCGGCCTTGGTCAAGCGAGGCACCATACAGATCGCCGCGTTGCTGGCCGCAAAAATCACTGGCCGCGGACTCATCATCAACGACGGTGACACCGAATACTCATGGGATTTCATCCTGGTCGATGCCAGCAGCGATGAGCGGCACACCTTTGACGAGAGGCTATTGCGGATGCTGTCCGACTACATCCACGCCGGTTTCCCCGATGCCGTGATCCGCCACGCCAAGCACGAGGCTCCAAAGCTCGGCAAATAATATTGGTCGCGTGGTGAGTCCCATACTTCCGTCGGAATATCGCTATCGCGGTATGGTCGCATGCCTGTTGAGCATTGAAGCGCTCGATCTATGCGCAGTTGATGTTCCGGTGATGACGGCAACCGATTGACGCGATTACCGGGACAGATTTCGCTGTCCCGGTTCGTGATTTCGGCTTCTTTTTGGGAACCGGGACAGCCCCCTTGTAAACGCCCATTATCCGTAATCCCAAAACCCCGGAATTCCGCCGATGTACGATGGCGAATATTGCACGGTGGGGTGATAGGTGAATGAAATTTTGTCTTGGTTGCTCAAAAAGGGGCGAAATGGAGAACCGGGACAGCGAAATCTGGCCCGGTCCACACATAAATCGATTGACATCGCTACCGGGACATCGGACACGGACACCGAGTCGCGCAGCGTCGGCGCAACATGGATACTGTACGACTTTCGCGATAAACGTTATATTCTTCGTCGCCTCCGCCGGGCGAGCTCATCGAGTGGCGTTGCCGTCAAAGTGAAATCGAATACGGCACCTCGCAATGCCAACTGCCGCCCGACCCGGTAGGCGAGTTCGGCTTGGGATGGCTCATCGGCCATGTTCGCGGCAGTGGCGATGATGACGATCCAATGATGATGTCGCAGCAGTTCGCGCTTGTCGTTGTCCCGCCGCCACTGGTTTTTGTCGGTGCGATGATGATCGCCGTCATATTCGATGGCGACGCGAAATTCGGGCCAAGCGAGATCGAGCGTTATCGGCGCACCGTTGCTGAATGTCGCGCCGGGCACCGTGTAATTTGTCACGGCTGGCGGAAGCCCGTATTTCGTCGTCGCGATGCGGGTCTTTGATTCCATCGGAGAGTCCACGCGGGGCGTAATGAATGCAAGAGCGATCATGCACTTGGATTTTGCGTTGAATTTCGGGAGTTCGGTGACTTGCCGCACGAAGTCCTGATAAATGCCGTCAGCAGTGCGGCCGTTCGCCAGACCCGGCTTGCGGGCGATTGCCGTAAGGATTGCGTCGCCAAGTATGACCAGCGATTCGAGCGATATATGAGCGGCGAGTTGTGCCCAAGTGTGTATCAGATCCAGTGCGTACACATGTTTGTTGATACGCACATTGTGCGCATCGCTCAGCGGCTTCCAGATGTGTGGTGTCGTTGGCGGCACGATGGCACGTATTCGTGTGCGGTGTGAGTCGGAGACGGTATGGAGCTCGGCGGGGTCGATATCGCAATCCTTGGGAAGCGGCACGGATTGCAGTATCAGCGATGTGGTCATGCCGAAGAGCACCGGTTGCCCGAGCTGTTGCGCGGCGTCCGTGCATCGTTTAAGCATTTCCCGCTTACGTTGGGTGAGGGTTTCGCTCATTGCTGGCGACACAGGGCCTGTAATCACAGTTGGCGCGGAACTCGCCATACGTGGTGATGAACGTAGCTCAGGATTGATGGTGCGCGCAGACGCAACGCCCGGTGTGTGGGGCCGGGTCCAGCCGGACGGTTCGTCGTCGAATACGCCGGGCGGTGGAGTGGGCAATATGTCGTTCATGACGCCACCGTAGCGCAGCGGTCACATGCTCGCTATGAAAACCGGGGTATGTGGCTCTAGCTTGCGGGAGATGTGGATAACTCTGTGGATAACTAGTTCGGAACAATTAGCGAGGCCGGAACCTACCGGCAATTGGCCGATGATGACGGCACTTTTGCTCAGCTCAGCCGCGATAGTCTCGAATAGGTGCGGCCGGGCGTACTCGCATAACGTAATGCCCCTTCTCTCTGAACAGAGAGAAGGGGCATTCGAATATATGCTCCCGCCAGCGGAACGTCAGCGGCAGCGACGGGTGAGAGGCTGCCAGGGGTCGATTTCGACCGGTTCGGTGGTGAGCAGGGCGCGGGTGGCGTCGTCGAGGTATTCCTTGCGGATGATGAGCTCGGTAACGTAGCGGTCGAACCAGGCGTCGGACATGACGTAGTAGCCGTCCTTGCCGGCGTCCTTGCCCCAGCTGTTCTCCACCTTCCAGCGGTTCGGCTTGCCGTCCTCGCCGAGGTTCACGCCGGTGAAGGTCATGGCGTGGTTGCTCGGGCTGTCGCCGTATTCGAGGCCGTGGGCCTTGTCGCCGGTGAATTCGGTGCCGAACAGCTGGTCGACGCGCACCACGGACTGGTCGAAGAAACCGTCCTTGCGCAGGGCGAACTGCGTGCAGTCGCAGGCGAACCAGATCGGGTGGCCGGCGGTGAGCTGGTCAAGCGCGGCCTTCTTGAACACGTCCAGCGGCACGTTGACGAACTCCATATCGCCAGCCTCGGCCACGTTCGCGCTGAAGCGGATGCGGTAGCGCTGGTTGAACGGACGATTCTTGAGCGGGGCGTTGGCCAGCGTCACGAAATCGTTGACGTCCACCGGCACGTACTTCTTGTAGAACTCAAGCGGGGTGATGCCGATCTCGCGAATCTGCGGGCGCTCGTCCTTGCCGGTTTTCGGCTTGTCGGACTTGTCCTTATCGCACTTGCAGGCCTTGGCGTCGGATTTGCCCTCGCACTTGCAGGAGTCGCCGCACTTGCAGGATTCGGCCTTGCCGTCTGCGTCGGCCTCGGCCTTGCACTTGCAAGCCGAGCCCTTCTTATCCTCATTATCATCCTTGGTGCGCGCGAAGAAGTCGAACTTTTCCGGCGGCTCGCCGAGCGCCACGGCGCAGATGCGGTACACGGTGCCCATGTACTCGTCCTTCAACGCACGCAGCTCGTCCTCAGACGCCCCCGCAGCCGAACGGCGGCGCAGCTCGGCCGCGAACTCGCGCAGCTTGGAGTTGAGGTACTGCTTGAAATCGTCGGAATTACGGGAGTTCTCAGACTCCGGGTAGGCGCTCTTGGGCACTAGGCCGTACTTGTTCACCAGTGCAGCGAACATCTGCCACCAGCCACCATCGTCTGCAGGCGACTCATTGATGGCCTCGAACAGACGCGAATCGGTCGCCTCGTCGAGCGTGCGCAGCACGTTCTCCAGATAAGTGTTCGACTTCTCCATCGCGTCCCAGAAGAACAGGTAGGTCTCGGAGAACTCGAAATCCTCAAGATTCCAGCGATGCATGAGTTCGTAACGCAGCGTGTTCAGGGAGGCGAACATCCAGCAACGGCCGGAACGCTCCTGATTGGTGATCGAACCCTGCTTGAGTTCGATGGAGAAGTCGCGCGGCAGCGCACGCACGCCGCGATAGTCGGTGGCCGCCTTGAGCACGCCGGCCGAAACCGCCGCGTCCGCCGCGATCAGGTTGGCGCGGTCCTTGTTGAAGTCTTCGGTGTACGTACGCAGAAGTTCGGGTTTGATGGCCCGTGCGCTGGCGTTTGCTGTCATGATGATTGATCTTCCATTCATGTAGGCGACGTTTGTGGTCCGTCGGTAGTATAAGTCGCCGTGTATTCGTCGGACGATTCACCGGGCGAAATCGTACGGGCGGATATGCGCCGGCGATTCCACCCCGCCAACGATTTGTCCACCTTGCTGCTCGCGCGGGCGCACGTATCATATGTACCGATACATATTATTGACGAATGTCGCATAGTCCAAAGGAGTACGTCATGACTTCGCTGCATAGCAAGCCGCTGGCCCTGAAAAACGTCACCGTCACCGATTCATTCTGGCGCACCGAGCAGGAACTCGTGCGCACGGCTGTGATTCCCTATCAGTGGAACGCCCTGAACGATAACGTCCCCGGCGCGGCCCCCAGCTACTGCATGCACAACTTCAAGGCCGCTGCCGCGCAAAACAAGCGCAAGGATACCCAGGGCAACGCGTTCGTGCCGCCGAAGTACACGTTCCGCGGATTTGAGGCGCTCCCCGAAGACCCGGCCAATCCCGACCCAGACAAGTTCTACGGCTTCGTGTTCCAAGACACCGACTTCTCCAAGTGGGTGGAGGCAGTCGGCTATTCCCTCGCCCATCACCCGGACCCCGCACTGGAACAGACCGCCGACCAAGCTGTCGACATCGTGTGTGCCGCCCAGCTCGACAACGGCTATCTGGACGCCTACTACATCCTGAACGGCATGGATCGCGCGTTCACCAATCTGCGTGACCATCACGAACTGTACTGCCTCGGCCACCTCGTTGAAGGTGCGGTGGCCTACTACCAGGGCACCGGCAAAGACAAGTTGCTCAAGGCCGCCTGCCGTTTCGCCGATTACGTAGACGAGCGCTTCGGTCGCAAGCCGGGCCAGCTGCGTGGTTACCCCGGTCACGAGATTGCCGAGATGGCTTTGGTGAGGCTGTACGAGGTCACCGGCGAACAGCGGTACCTTGATCTGGCCGAATATTTCGTGACCGAGCGCGGCCGGCAGCCGTACATCTTCGATATTCAGGCAGACGAGAACGCAAAGCGCGACGCCGACGCCAACTACAAACCCAACACGGACCCCAACCGGTACGCCTACCACCAGGCGAACAAGCCGGCCACCGAACAAGACGAAGCCGTAGGCCATGCCGTGCGCGCCGGCTACTTCTACTCCGGTCTGGCGGACGTGGCCCGACTGACCGACGACCAGGACCTCGCCGATGCGGCCGAGCGGCTCTGGCGCAATATCGTCGATAAGAAACTGTACGTTACCGGCGGCATCGGCGGCACGGTGGACGGCGAGGCATTCTCCTACAACTACGACCTGCCCAACGACTCCGCCTACTCCGAGACCTGCGCCGCGATTTCGCTGGCGTTCTTCGCCCGTCGCATGCTCGAGCTCGCGCCAAAGGCCGAGTACGCGGACGTTATGGAGTCGGCGCTGTACAACACCACGCTGGCCGGCATGGCGCTGGACGGCAAGAGCTTCTTCTACGTGAACCCGCTGGAAGTCAATCCGTATGCCTGCCATAAAGACAGCCGCCTGCGCCACGTCAAGCCGGTGCGTCAGAAGTGGTTCGGCTGCGCATGCTGCCCGCCGAACATCGCCCGCATCGTTGAGTCGGTGCAGGAATATGCCTACACGGTTGCCGAGGATGGCGGTACGCTGTTCACGCACTTGTATATGGGCGGCGTGGCCAAAGCTGAGTTGAATGGTACGGCTGTGGAGCTGGATGTTACGGCGAACCTGCCGTGGCAAGGCGATGGCAAGGCTGTCGTGCGCTTGGGCGGTGACGCTGCTGGCACCTCGGCTCAGGCTCCTGCTCGCTTTACGCTGGCCTTCCGTCTGCCCGGTTGGGTGGGCGATGAGTCCGCTGCTGCCGCCGCGATTACGGCCACGGGCGAGTCTGAGTCTGGGGCCGATAGTTCCCGCGTGACCCGCGAAATCCGCGACGGCTACCTGTACCTGACCGGCGAATGGCGCGACGGCGACACCGTGACGTTCGACTTCCCGATGCCGGTACGTATGCTGGCCGCCAACCCGCTGGTGCGCGAGGACGCCGGCAAGGTGGCGTTCGTGCGCGGCCCGATCACCTTCTGCGCCGAGGAAAAAGACAACGGCGCCAACCTGCACCTGCTGCACGCGGATGTGGAGGCACTGCTGGCCGACCCGAGCGCGGCCAAGGTCGAGGAGTTCGACTTCCACGCCGGCGCCAAGGGCATCGACGACAAGGGCCAGGGCGAGGTGGAAGACGTGACCCGCCGCATGGTGAAGCTTGAGGTGCCGGCTTGGCGCGAGCCGTTGCCGGCTGCCGTGGCCGCCCCCGGGGGGGGGGGGGTCCGGACA
>OAVL01000081.1_pt1 | contig 43007 bp, 41 predicted proteins | sample 1476411 | NCBI WGS metagenome assembly OAVL01 (sample SAMEA2580095, study PRJEB22360) | human gut metagenome | biome: human gut; feature: human-associated habitat; material: faeces | place: Denmark | collected 2008/2010
ACCTAGACTTTACGAGTGCCTTGCTCTACCAACTGAGCTAAATTGGCTAACACTTTTATAGTATGGCACTCTCAATTTTTTGTCAGGAAGTTTTAAACGATTTTCTTTATCAAAATCTGGCAAGGATTCTGGGGATCCCAAAGTTGAGGAAAAATCTCTAATTTTTTAAAACCAACACTTCGATAAAAGACAATTGTTCGATCATAATCTTTATTAGAGCCTTCTGCTACTGTTTTTACCTGTAGGTAGTCTACTTGTTTGCGTGCTTCACTTTCTAAAGTAGCAAGCAATTGACTCCCAATTCCTCTACCTTGATGAGCTTTTTTTACGCCGAGACAATCAATCTCTGCACACTCTTCACTAGAATAGGACAAGCTTACAAATCCAGTCAAATCACTCTCCTGATAGGCTGCCCAAACTTGCAAATCTTTGGCTCCTTCGATGTAGGCTTGCGTGCTTTCAGGTATTCCAAACCATTCTGGCAAATCCTTTAAAACCTCATCAACAACTGCCATTTTTTGATCTTCATCCTTGACTTCTTCAATTGTAAACATCATAAGTTCCTTTCTTGATTTTAGTCTTACTTTCCCCCTTACGAGCCAGCACTTTCGTAGGCATCCAAGCCCCTATCCCAGAGTTTGAGGGAAATGAAAAAGAAGACAAGGGAAATCAGAATCAAACCACCGATATCAAAGAGCCCATTCTTACCCTGCAAGAAATAACTGGCAGGATAGTAAGCCGTAAAGGCAAATGGCACGATAAAACTGATCAACCAACGAAGGAGCGAATTGTAAATGGAAATCGGGTACTTGGCAAAATCATTGAACATATAAAAAATATAAATCATGGCGCCTGACTGTTTAGTCCAAAAAGCGATACTGGCTGTCGCTATTTTCAAGGAAGTATAAATCAAGGTAGCAAATGGAATACAGACTAGGAAAATCAGGAATTTGGGAAGCGTCCAAGCAATGCTTGATACTGTTGTTCCCAATAGAATGCAACCGACCAAAAGTTCCCCCAAGGCATCAATCTGAAAGGTCTCAACCAGAATATGAAAGAGAGGGTTGATAGGACGAGTCAAATACTTGTCAAATTCCCCTTTTCGGACTAGTCGTTGACCTAAGGCCCAGAGATTGTCAAAAAAGAGATGGTCCAATCCCTTTGGAATTAAGGAAAATCCATAGATAAAGGCAATTTCTTGAAAGGTCCAACCTTCTAGCGAGGGGATGTGTTGAAAGATGACATTGAGAAACAAGAGGTTTAGGCCTTGAGTCAGAAAGACTCCCAAGACACCTACCACAAAATCCACCTTGTATTCCATGATTTGCTTGATGTATTGTCTGATAAAAATCAGATGCATGCGTTGATATTTTTTCATACTAACCTCCTTGAATAGTGATAAATGACTGGACTCGTTTCCAAATCAACTGAGACAAGCCCACCATCACTATAAGCCAGAAAAACTGAAGCAAAAGTGCTTGAAGAATCTGACTGGCATCGTATTTCCCAACAATAATCATGACCGGAGTGTAAATTAAGGATGAAAAAGGCAAGAAGGAGAGAATAGCTGAAACCGCCTTTGGAAAGAAAGCCAAGGGAATCAAACTTCCAGACATAAAGGCCACTATGGAAGTCTTGAGTAGATTGGAACCCCAAAGATTTTTAAAGACAAATGCTGAAAATCCAAAGCAGATATTAAAGAAAAAGTTAATCAGATAAGCCAGAGTTAAGCTAAAGAGATAAAGGACAGTTAATCCCAGCACTTCTACAATTCCTTGCCCAGACAGGATTTTCATCAAAATAATGACACTTAAAAATGGCAGGCCAACAGAGATGAAAATCAACCACTTGGAACCAAGCTCGGTGAAAAGGTAAGAGGCCGCAAAATGCACTGGTCTCAGCAAGCGCATGATAATGGAGCCATCCTTGACCTCCTCCCCAATCATAAAGGAGCTATCAGACCTCGTCAAAAGATTGGTCACAAAACTCATGATGATGTAGAGAGTGATATCTGCCATACTGAAGCCCTGAATCAAAGGCTCCTGGGAGGAGTCAAAGACAGCCTTCCAGAGATAGAAAGCGACAAAAGCCCCCATGACATCACCAATCCGATAGAGAATAAAGTTGACTCGATAGGTAATCAACTCCTGAATCCCTGCATTGATAAAGGGTTTATAACGTCTCCACAATTTGACCATCTTAGAGCTCCTTGCGATAGAAGCGACGGATAATATCTTCAATATCCGTATCTACCATCTTCAAATCACGAACTTCAAAATCAGATAAGGTTTGCTTGATAATATCGGCCGACTGGTAGCGGGAACTATCGAATTCAATATTGAGAGTATTTCCTTGTCTATCAATGGACATATCAGGCAAGCCCTCATAATGAGAGACGAGATGATTTTGACCTGGCGTCAGGTCAAAAGAGAGAGTCTTCATCTTTCCAAAGGTCTCCTTGAGCTGGCTCACCGTTCCATCAAAAATCTCTTGCCCCTTATCAATCATAAAAATCCGATCACAGAGTTGCTCAATGTCACTCAGATCGTGAGTGGTCAAGAGAATAGTTGTTTCTTCCTCTTGATTGATTTGAGTAATAGCCCGGCGAATGTTATCCTTGACCGATACATCCAAACCAATGGTCGGCTCATCTAAAAAGAGAACCTTGGGATTGTGAAGCAAGGAAGCCGCAATATCCGCCCGCATCCGTTGACCTAGCGAAAGAGTCCGCACGGGATCCTTGATAAAGTCCTTCAAATCCAAGACTTCATTCAAAAAATCCATGCGCTTGTGGAAGAGCGAGTCTGGGACATCGTAAATCTCCTTCAAAACCGTGTAAGTTTCTTGCAGGGCCAAGTCCCACCATAGCTGGGTGCGTTGTCCGAAAACGACTCCAATATCCTTGACATAATCTTGGCGATTATCCTGTGGAATCTTGCCATTAATCCGACAAAAACCAGATGTCGGTTTCAAAATTCCTGTCAGCATTTTAATGGTGGTCGACTTCCCAGCACCATTTGCCCCGATAAAACCTAGAATCTGCCCCTTGGGCACCTCAAAGGTCAAATCCTTGACCGCTTCAAAGGTCTGCTTTTCAGGATGAATAAAGGAACGCCAAGCCCCCTTCAACCCCGGTTCCTTGACTGTCTTCACAAAATTTTTCTGAAGATGTTTCACTTCTATCATTGCCATATCTATCTCCTACAGTAAAAAATCAACAAACCGTGTCCTCTAAACACAAAAAGCCAATTTCTCATCTCCTAAAATCTCCCTTCTTTATCACAGCAGAAGACCTTAGTATTACTCTATTATAAAGCAGTTAAAAAAGGAAACCAAGTGTTATTCTCTCAAAAGAGAAAATAGTTTTGATACTTGAATAAATCAAAAAAATCTGTCTAATTCACTAAACAAAATGACACAATTCAATAATTCATCAAAGCCTCTACATATTCCTGTAGAGGCTCATTTCAACTTCTCTCATTCTTGCTTGTGAATGTTTAGATAGATTATAAGGCATGAAAAAAGCCACCATCTGGTGACCTTCAATTAAAAAGTATCTTTTATAAACTTCCCTTAAGTGAATTGGGACGTCAGCGATCTTCTTCGAAGCTCCATGACTCATTTTTGAGCCTAAGGTCTCAAAAATCCCATGTGGCTGAAACTAAATTGTTTCAGCCACTTTTCTCACAGCGGGAAGTTTCACTTTAAAAATACTTCACTCTTACTAATTAATCTAATTCAAATTTTTAGTTAAAACAAAGTGATAGAAAATTTATCTACTTCTCCTCACCCTAGCCAGTCTTTTTCTTTGGCAATGCGGACGGCTTCTGTTCTATTGCCTGCATCGAGTTTGGTCAGGATGGCTGTCATGTAATTTCGTACGGTCCCGTTTGAGAGAAAAAGGCTTTCTGCGATTTCTTGGTTGGTTGATCCTTGAGCAACCATGGCCAAGACTTCTTGTTCACGTTGGCTGAGTGGATTGTTGTCAAAGGCGACACCTTCAACTAGCTCTGGCGAGTACTCCTTTTGACCTGCTAGGACGGTATGAATGGTCGCCATGAGATCACTGATGGAACGTTCTTTAAGCACGTAGGCATCCACGTGGGCTGCAAGGGCTCGTTTGAAATACCCTTTTCGTTTGAAGGTGGTCACTATAACGACCTTCGTTTCTCTTTGGTTGCTACGGATCCACTCCAGAACGTCAAGGCCTGTTTTAACTGGCATTTCAATGTCTAATATGGCTACATCGACTTCCTCTTTTTCTAAGAGAGTAATGGCTTCTTGGCCATCACTGGCCGCAAGGACCTCTTCGACATCGTCTTCCAACATAAGAAGTTGGCAGAGAGCATCCCTCAACATTGACTGGTCTTCAGCGACTAATAATTTCATGCTTTTCCTCCCTCTTTCAAATGCACACGAATGATTGTTGGATGCGATTGAGACAGGATTTCCAAGTCTCCATCTACCAAACTGAGACGCTCTCTGATACTGTGTAGTTCTTGTCCAGTGACTTCCTCAAAGCCACAACCATCATCCTCAAACTCAAGGACAATACCACGATCACGTCTTAGACGAATCTGACAGCTATCAGCCTGGCTATGTTTGATGACATTATTGGCCAGTTCACGAAGCACCATGGACAAGGTCGACTGGCTAACAGGTGACAGGCTGTCTAAGTCAAGGCTACTATCCACGGTCAAGACGATATCTGATAGGTCAAAGAGTCGCTCGAGTTCCAGTAACTCCTCTGCCACCGTTCGGTATTTGAGCTTATTGACAATCTCACGCACCTCGTACATGGAGTCTCGGCTAATCTGGTTCAATTCTTCCAGATTCTTTCTAGCAGCTTCATACTGCTCCTTGTCCATCTGTTTCAGAGCCAACTCGGTTTTAAGACTCATCATGGCAAAGGTATGTCCTAAGGTATCGTGCAAATCACGACCGATACGATTGCGCTCATTTTCAGCTGACAGGATATTAATGGTCCGATTCTGCTCCGCAAGGGCCTCTTCCATCTTTCTCTCCTGACGTATACGGTTTTGAAAATAGTACATTCCCAACGAAAAGAGGAGAATAGCCATAGACATGAGGTGGGTACCCAAATCGTCTGTCAATAGGAAGGATGATAACGTCAAAATCAAGAGTGTCGCTAGAAAGGATAAGAATCGATAAGATGATATGCTATCCTCAAAGCGCCAAACGAGAAGATTGACGTTGAAAAAAATAAACCACATCATCCCCCCCTGGAAGGTCAGGGTCATAAAGATAATGTAAGCTAGAGTGTAAAACCACAGAAAGGGAATCCACTTACTATAAGCTTTTTTCAAATACACCATCAGGAGATAAGCTATGGTAAACAGTCCAGTCAAAACTATGGTCCAAACTGGAAAATACCCACCAAAGACTCCCAATACTGGAAAGACAAGGAAAATCAGACTAACAAAATAAGCGAAATCATTTTTCTGGTAAGTTCTAAACATGGTCACTTTCTCTGTAAGATTTAATAAAAAGGGCTAAGCCTGTAGCTATTGTAGCATAGACCAGGATAAAAATGAGTGATTTCCATGAAAATTCCCCTTTTTTTGCAAAATTAACTACCAATTGATTGATATGATAGATGGGTGTCCACTCAGAAATGTGCTGAACCCATTTTGGAAACATGGTTACTGGCATCCAAGAACCACCGATAATAGCAAGTCCAAGAAAGACGATATTTCCGACGATAGACATGATTTGTTGAGACTTAATTTGAGCTAGGAGCAAGCCAAAGGATAGGAAGACTAGGCTTGACAAGAGTAAAAGAGCCCCTGAACCAAGCCAATGTGATAATGGCATCTTAACATCACGCACAAAAGCTCCTACACAGAAAGTTACGATGATAGCAACCATAAAGTTCATAAGAACTCGGAAGATTTTTGACAGGTAGTAGGCCTGAATACTGATTTTTGAATGTTCGATGTAGGTTAGCCAGTGCTCGGTTTGGTCCTCTCTAAGCATGTAGGGGAAGGTAAAGAAACCAAAGCTGGACATAGAAAATCCAGTCATGGTCAACATATAGGACAAGATAAAAGCTTTTTGTGACGCTGGGTCAGGACTCATTTCCATACCTGAATACAAGAGGAAGAATCCGACGGGCATTCCGATGGACATGATGAAGACTGGCCAACTGCGCCATGTTTTTATCCATTCGATTTTAAGTAGTGCTTTCATGACTTGTCCTCCCTTGTGCTATCAAATAGGCTATCTAAAAGTGTCTTGTTTTGAATTTCAATGTCAGAAATGCGACAGCCTTGAGCTTGTAAACTACTCCATACACTTTCAATATCTTTAGTCATAAAGGTTACAACATCACGTTTTTCAGTCACTTCATAAATGGCTGGCAGTTTGTCAAGACTTGGCACAAAGCGACTTGCTAAGGTGACTTGCTTTTCCTTTTCTTCGCTACGCATAGCATGTGGCGTAGTATCCCTAATGAGTTTTCCCTGATGAAGAACCAAAATGCGGTCAGCTGTGTGCTCGACTTCTTCGATATAGTGGGACGAATAAAGGATGGTCACACCAGACTTTTTCAGATCATTGATGATTTCCCAAAAGCGTTGGCGTGTCGTAGTGTCCATCCCTGCTGTCGGTTCATCTAAAAAGAGAATGTCAGGCTTGCCAATAAGACAGAGGACAAAGGCAAGAAGACGTTTTTGTCCTCCTGAGAGTTTGTCCGCAAACTGCTGATACTGGTCATCTTTAAATCGTAAGAGTGCTTGAATTTCTTCTTTAGATAAGCCATTTTCAGAAATATCTTGGAAAAAAGCAATCAGTTCCTTAACTCTTAATTGTGAGGGAATGGTATTTTCTTGAAGGAGAACAGCAATTTGATCTTGTGCTTTACCCTTTTTGCCTTTGATAAAGACTTGACCGCTGCTGGCTTTCTTGTCACCAAGAATGCAGGACATTAAGGTCGTTTTACCAGCACCATTTGGCCCAATTAAGGCAAGACAATCACCTTGTCCCACCTCAAAGCTAATATGGTCTAAAATCGTTTTTCCTTTGATTTTTTTGACAAGATTTGTGACTTGAAGGATTGCTTCACTCATGTGTGTGATTTCCTTTCTTTTGGTAGAAGGCTAAAAAGACATAACAAGCTGCAACAGACACACCCATGACACTGTAGAGAATATCACTACTGCCATGAAGTAGGACATAGGCAAAGAGGATGGTCCAAATTACCGCTAGGAGCATAATGCTTAGTATTTTCAATAGTTTCATACTGAGCCTCCTAGTTTTTCAATTCATTAATGACAAGGTCGATAAAACTTTTAGCCATAGTGATGAGAATGTAGGCTGAGATAGACAAGCCAATAATCATACCCAAATTTGAGAAGATAGCTTCAAAGTTCCCTTTTTCAAAGATGTCAGTAAACATGCTAAGTCCAGCAAAGACAGTTCCGATAACAGCGTAGATAAGGTAAGATGTTTTGATTTTCATGAGATGACCTCTTTCGTTTTTTATTATTTCTAAGTTATGACTAAAGTATATCTTTTTGGTCATTCTCTTTTTAGCACCAGATGTCATGACATGACATGACATTTGTCATGTGACGTAAAAAAGCCGACCTAAGGTCAGCCTCCAGAGATAGATAAACTATTTCAAATGAACCATGAACTAAGAAGGCCTGCATATAATGACATCACATTCTTTTTGAGAACAAAGTGAGTATAACTGAGACTTTCCGCTGTGATAAAAACCCCTGAAGAATTTAAACTTCAGAGGTTCAGAAATATCGAGACCTTATGCTCTAAGCTTAGGTATGGAACTTCCTTGACGTTCGCTGACGTCCATCATCACCTAAGGACAGTCTCAGAAAAGATTATTTATTAAAAAATAAAAGCCAACCCAAGGTCAGCTTTTTATTTATCTTAATGACTATTTTTTGAATGGTTCTTCCACCATGATGAAAGGATAGAACCTGAGATATTGTGCCAAATACTGAAGATAGTTGATGGGATGGCAGCTTGTGGCACGAAATATTTCATGGCAAGGGTTGCTCCAAGACTTGAGTCTTGCATCCCCACTTCGAAAGTAATGGCTTTTTGTTGTGGTTCTTCCAAACCAAGGATTTTTGAAAATCCAAAACCAAGGGCATAACCACAAAGGTTATGAAGCATAACAACTGGGATAACAATGGCTGTCGCTGCTGTGAAAATATTGGCATGGTTGGCAGAAACAACTGCTCCAACAATCAAGAGGATGGCGGCCTGTGAAATCAAAGGCATAATCTTGATGATGGCATCGATTTTCTTACCAAAGATTGAGTGAACGAGCACACCCAAGATAATAGGGACAACCACGATACGCAAGGTACTTAGGAAGAGGCTTTGGGCAGGGACACTCACGTACTGACCAGCCAAGAATGACAAGAGGGTTGGAATCATGAGTGGTGCCAAGAGAGTTGAGAGGGTTTCAATAGAGACATCCAAGGCAACATCCCCACCTGAAAGGAAGGCCATGACACTCGATGAAGTCCCACTTGGACAAGAGCCAACAAGGATAACCCCTGCTGCTGTCGCACCTTTCAGATGGAAAATCATACAAAGCAACCAAGCCAAACCAGGCATGATGACATAGTGAGCTACAGTCCCTAGAACAACTGGAATTGGACGCTTAGCAATACGTTTAAAATCTTCAGTTGTCAAGGTAAGCCCCATACCAAAGAGAATCAAACCAAGCAGATAAGCCGTATTGGGAATGACCCAACTACTAGTTGCAGGAAGGGCGTAGTTAAAGGCCGCCCAGAGGATAACAGCTACAGTAAACCATTTGCTGAGCCATTTACTAAAAGATACAAGTGACTCCATAATGAAACCTTCTTTCTATTTTCACGATATAGTATAGTACTTTCATTTTGAATTTCAAGGTAAATTTCGAATTTTCTGAAATTAATTTCAAAAATAAATCCTCACACTTAACATGCGAGGATTTTGTGATTTCTATAAACCTTAAGCCTTGTCTTGTGACTTTTCTTCAAATTGTTGAGCCCGTTCTTCTCCCCACCACAGTGGCAACAATTCTCCCAGAGTGATAGTTTGACGTGTTTCGTAGTCAACCATGAACTCTAAATGACGATTGTCGGGATGCAGTTCCATTAAAAATTCTCGACAAGCTCCACAAGGCATGCCAGATGGTCCACCATGAGGTGGCTGGTCACGAAAAGCGATAATACGCTTGACCTTAGTCTGACCAGTTTCTTGATACATATTGAAAAGGGCAGCTCTTTCGGCACATAGATGGAAAATACCACACGTCCCTTCCATACAAAAGCCCGTGAAAATTTGCCCATCTTCAGACTCAACGGCAGCCACAACATGTCTAGCATAGACAAAGTCTGAGACTTCCTGTGGCTGATACAAGGCTTGAGCCTTTTCATACATTTTCTGCCAAATATCCATTATTTCTCCTTTAACCTCGATCACTTTCTCTATGAGACTTGATAAAGAGTGCAAGCACTATTGATACTGCCGTATAAGCCAAAATAAACAAAAGTGATTTCCATGAAAATTTCCCATTGATAGCAAAATTAACGACCAATTCATTGACATGATAGACAGGTGTCCACTCAGAGATACTCTGAACCCACTTAGGGAACATGGAAATAGGAACCCATGAACCACTCACTATAGGCAAGACAAGGTAAATAATATTAGCTACAAGAGACATGATTTGTTGAGATTTAATCTGAGCGATAAGCAAGCCAAAGGCCAAAAAGACCAAGCTTGATAGAAGTAAAAGAGCACCTGATCCTAGCCATCTAAAGAATGGCATCTCTACATCTCGGAAAAAGGTACCTACACAAAAGGTCACAATGATAGCAACCATAAAGTTTAGAAGCACACGAAAAATTTTAGAAAGATAATAAGCTGCGATACTAACCTTTGAGTGCTCGATATAGGTCAACCAGTGTTCAATTCGATCCTCTTGTAACATATAGGGAAAGGTGAACAAACCAAAACTAGACATAGAAAAGCCAGTCATGGTTAACATATAAGATAGCAAAAACTCTTTTTGGGCTTCTGGAGTAGGCGCTGAGAAAATACTTGAAAAAAGGAGGAAAAATCCGACGGGTATCCCGATTCCCATGATAAAGACTGGCCAGGTTCGCCACGTTTTTATCCATTCAATTTTTAGTAATGCTTTCATGCCTTGTCCTCCCTTGTTGAATCAAATAGGCTATCCAAGAGTGTTTTATTTTGGATTTCAATATCAGAAATTCCACAGCCCGCTTCTTCAAGACTTTGCCATACCTTTTCGATATCTTTGGTCATGAAGCTAATGACATCTCTCTTCTCAGTAATCTCATAGATGTCCGGCAGTCCGTGAACAATGCTAACAAAGCTACTTGGCAGAGTGACCTGCTTCTCTTTCTCTTCGTGTCGCATAGCGTATGGCGTGGTATCTCTGATAAGTTTCCCTTGATGGAGGACTAAGATACGGTCAGCTGTATGCTCCACTTCTTCGATATAGTGAGAGGAATAGAGGATAGTTGTCCCAGCTTTTTTCAAGTCATTGACAATCTCCCAGAAACGCTGACGAGTCGAGGTATCCATACCCGCTGTCGGTTCGTCCAAAAAGAGGATTTTAGGTTTATCAATCAAACAAAGGACGAAAGCCAGAAGACGTCTTTGCCCACCTGAGAGTTTGTCCGCAAACTGTTGGTACTGGTCTTCCTTAAATTGCAGGAGTTCCTGAACCTCTTGATTGGTCAAGGGATTATCAGAAATAGATTGGAAGAAGGCAATCAGCTCTTCCACTTTCAAACTATTTGGAATGGTATTTTCCTGAAGGAGAACCGCAATTTTATTTTTGGCCTTACCTGTCTTACCATCAATGAGGACCTGACCACTGCTGGGCTTTTTATCTCCAAGAATACAAGACATCAGGACAGTCTTACCCGCCCCATTAGGTCCAATCAAGGCGACACAATCTCCCTGATTTATCTCAAAACTAATATCCTCTAAAATGGTCTTTCCCTTGATGCGTTTTCCAAGGGATGTGACTTGAATAACCGTTTCACTCATACCTGTGATTTCCTTTCTTTTGTATAGGAACCATGCTAATTGACAATAGAGCTGATATCATTGGACTCCCTTAATACTCCACTTCCAACTCCGTACAGAAGAGACTTCCGCTCAGATGAAGTCTCGTTTCAACTTGCTCTAAATCAGATTCAAAACGATCCACCTTTACAGATGATAGGGGATGTGAGATTCCAGTGGTGTCCATAACACAACCATGAGGAAGTCGAATATGAACTTCACCAAACTTAGCATCAAGATGAACTGCTACCTGACTTGATGCAAAGCTGGCTTGACTCAAATCCAGCCACAGCTCACCGAAAGCCATATTCATATCAACCGTTTCGACTTCTTGAGAATAGATGCGATACCTATCCTCAGCCATATATGTCTTAACAGAAATATGTGGTCCTTCTTGGTCGTTCTTATTGACCTTATAGTCTTTAGTGAGACCTTTCTTTTGACTACGGCCATAGAGCAACTCTAAAGCCAAACCTATTAGAAAGATACCACTAAAGAGATTCCACTGTGCAAAATCGAGATCTAACAAGTCATGAACATAGGGTGATAAGAAGGCCAAACCAAGAAAAATAAGGAGAGGTCGTCTATTCAAGATACCAAAACAAAAGAAGGCCACGAAGAAGACCAGATTATAGTTGACCATGATCCAAAAATCTGGAATAAAGGCACTAGCGATAAAACAAGCTGCTAGTAAAAGCAACAAGAAGGACCGAAGATTAAATCGTTCCATAAGAAACTCCTTTCTAGTAAATGATTGCAATTTTCTAATTATTTCCACAACCAGTATAACACTTTTTGTAAGCGTATTCAATGTTATACAAGAAGGATTTGCAAGAAAAAAAGAGCTTTCGCTCTTTCATTATTTTCAATGTTTGACAGTTACTTGTCCAAAGGATACAGATCCTGTTAGAGAAACTGTAGTGCTTGATAACTCTCGCTCTCCTAGACTATCGTAGCCTTTCACTCCTGCTAGGCTTGTATGAAGCCCATGTGTATCCACTTGCCAATCCTTGGGTACTCGAATGATAACCTGAGAAAAATTGGCCTGAACCACAATCTGAGGTCGGTCCGTCATAAACTGAGCCTGACGCAAATCTAAGGTCAAACGCCCAAAATCAGCATTGGCATAGACAGTTTCGAGGTTTTGAGAAGTCACCACCTGCACAGACTCTGAAAAAAGAGTCTTAGCAAAAATTTCTCGCTCATGTTCTTTAGACACCTTGTAAGAGAATTTTTTCTTATAACTTGGCTTGCTCAAACGGTCCACTGCAATCCCCAAGATAAGAATTCCTACAAAGAGTGTCCATTCTGAATAGTCCAATCTAAAGAGGTCATGGATATAGGTCGATAGAAAAGCTATCCCCAAGAAAAAGAGAAATTTCCCCTTAGATTGCCAGCTCAAAAGCACAAAAAGCAAGGCTAAAATCAACTTATAATTAAAAGCCAAATACAAATCTGGAATAAAAGCTGTTGCAATAAAATAGGCAGCAATGATAAGTAAGGTAATAACACCTGCATTAAATCGTTTCATAACAGTTCCTTTCTAAATCCTATCCTTGAGTTTTTCCACAAAAAGGTAGGCTGCTGGACAGAAAAGCGTATTTTTGATAGTCAGATGATTGATCTGATAGATTTTCTTACGATCCGTGTGAGGAAAGGCTGCGCAGGCCTTAGGACGGACATCATAAATATCACAGAGATTATCAGGCCCTAAGAAGGGACAAGGCATAGACTTGAAGACCTTGTCGCCATCCTCATCTACCTGCAAGTACATCTCCTCAAAGGCAGGTAACTTCATCCGAAAATGTTTGGCGATACGAGTAATGTCCTGCTCTGTAAAGTCTGGGCCTAGCGTCTTACAACAATTAGCACACTGAACACAATCAATCTCCTGAAAGACTTCATTGTGTACCTGCTGAACTATCTTATCTAAATTTTTAGGAGCCTTCTTCTTGAGTTGTGCTAGAAATTTACGGTGCTCCCCCTGCTTTTGACGTGCCAATTCCTCATAACGTTTGACATCAATGGTCTGTGACATGTATTTTCTCCGATGATTTATAATTCTGTCATCTATTATAGCATAAAAAATAGAGCCTAGTTTGAAGCTAGACTCTAGGTCAGTTACATTGATACGATTCTACGATATGAACGTGAAGTAAGGGCAAAAACCAAGACATAGGCTAGGAAGAAGACACCACAAACAATAATTGTAACTACTAACATAAGATCTGGATTGAGAACTCCAATGATACGGACAATCAAACTGATCATATGATAAGCAAAGGCCAAGTGAATAAAGGCAAAAATCAAAGGGAGGAAGAAGACGGTAAGTACTTGCTTACGAATGGTTTGCTTGACTTGAAGGTCGTCCAACCCAATCTTTTGAAGAATAACAAAGCGCTCACGATCCTCATAACCTTCAGAAATCTGTTTATAGTAAATTACAAGAACTGTGCCAAGCATGAAGATGATGGATAGGAAGATACCAATAAAGAAGGTTCCACCAACAAAGCCATTTACCATCCCTTCTGCATCATATCGGCTATTAGCAGTGAGGTAAGACTGAGAGACACCAGTAGTTTGTCCAGCTAACTGTTGTGTTGCTTTATCTGTCATTTGGTCTAGCAAATCTGAATTTTTCTTAGCATCATGTGTAGGGTCTTTGACGTTAACACCAACATAGGTAGCTTGTGCTATTGATGTCCCTTTCATTGATGACTCAAAAATCTTGATATCTGGTACAACTAAGTAACTATAATCTGACACAATGATCTTATAGATATTTGGTATTTTTTTATTGATAAAGTCACCAAGTTGCCTATGAATCTGGTAGTTCTTACCATCTATGGACAGACTCTTTTGCGTCTTCAATGTTTTATTCTTAGTGTATAAGGCAATTTGATTAGAACTGAGATTGAGTTCTTTCCCTGTCAATTGCTTAAAGGTTTCTTGAGAGAAGACCAAAACAATTGATTTTGGAACAACTTTTCTTTCATTTTTAGTAAAAACGGTTAACTTATTAGTTTCTTGATTTTTTATACCAAATAAAAGATAAGAGACAGCTACTTCTTCATTTGCTTGCTCACCTGTTTTGATTAAGAAATCATCCATAAGCTTTTTAGTGCTTGTAAGGTCAACTTTATTGCCCGCAACTGAATAATCATGTGGAGTAGCACTCGCTAGATAGTCTTTTTTACCAGCATAGATACTTGTAGCGCCTACAAGCGTCACCAAAACCATACTTGAGAGGATAGCAATAGTCGCCAGACCAACTGCATTTTTCTTCATCCGAAAGACAAGGTTGGAAATGGAAATCATATTATTAGGCTTGTAATAGTAGTTTTTCTTCTTTTTCAAGAGTTGCAGAACGACTGTTGTCCCGGCATTAAAGAGAAGATAAGTTCCTAGAATAACTAGTAAAACAGCCAAGAAAAAACTCATAATAGCTATTACTGGATTCTGAACAGAGAGAGCAAGATAGTAACCATACCCCATAGCCCCGAGTCCCAAAAAGGTCTGAATAACTAGGAAACGTCCCTTTTTTTCACCCTTAAGGCCATCTTTAGTTAATTGTAAAGGATTAAGTCGTAGCAATCGGAAACCATTTACCAAAATCAACAAACTAAAAATACAAATAAAGATGACAAGAACAATAGGAATTGTCACTACTTGAAAGGTCGAAACCAAACCAGTACTTTCACCGATAAGCCTTTGAAGAAAAGCATAAATGAGTTTATCGAATAGTGCCCCCACACCAATACCTAGAAGCAGAGTCACAAAACCCAGAATCACCGTCTCTTTTAGAATCATACTAAAGAGGTGACGCTTTTCTAAGCCTAGCATACTATAGAGACCAAGCTCCTTTGAACGATTTTTCATAACAAAGCTATTGGCATAAAGAACAATAATCCCAGAAGAGAGGGCGACAATCACAAGTCCCATCCCCAAAACCATCTTGATAGGATCTGACCCAGTTAAGTCATTCAGATGCGGATTAAGCGTTAAAGATGTAAAAATATAGGTAATGGCAATAGCCAGAATAGTTGCTAAAGCATATGGATAATAAAGCTTACGATTTTTTATGAGATTGGACAAAGCCAGTCTATTGGTCAGAAGAAACATATTAGTTCACCTCACTTGCCATTACTGTAAGTGTATCGGAAATTTCTTGGAACATTTGATGTTCAGACTTATCACCTTTGAAGATTTGATTATATAGAATACCATCCTTGATAAACAAAACACGCTGTGCACGACTGGCAGCCGCTGTCGAGTGAGTTACCATAAGAATGGTCTGGCCACTGGCATTGATCGCATCAAAGACATCCAAGAGAGCTGCTGAAGATTTGGAATCCAGGGCACCTGTTGGCTCATCTGCTAGGAGGATTTCCGGTTTAGTGATGATTGCACGCGCAACCGCAACCCTTTGCTTTTGTCCACCTGAAATTTCATAAGGGTACTTCTCTAGTAGGGAATGAATTCCCAGTTGATGACTGACTGCTTCTACTTGTGTCATCATTTGCTTAAGTGGGCGTCGAGAAAGGACCAAAGGTAGTAAGATATTATCTTTAACAGATAGGGTATCCAAAAGGTTGAAATCTTGGAAAACAAACCCTAATTTTTCACGACGAAAACTGGAAGCATCCTTATTTTTAATGGTTGCTGTGTCCGTACCATTAAGATAGACACGCCCTGCTGTTGGTTTATCAAGCATGGCAAGGATGTTGAGCAGGGTTGATTTTCCTGAGCCAGACTCACCCATGATTGCAACATAGTCACCCTTTTCAACTGTGAAATGGATATCTTTAAGGGCTTCAACCTGATTTCCTTTGAAACGTGTTTTATAGATTTTTTTAACATGTTGAACATCTAGTAACGCCATAATAAGCTCCTTTATTTAATAGATTTGGAAGAGATTTTAGGAACCTCTTACTTAACTTCTGATACCATTTTATAGAAAAAGCAAGGTCTCAACCATAACCCTTGCTTTCATTTGTGGTCATATTTCTTACACTTTTGTAAGTTATTAATCAATCGCCAACTTCTGCTTTTGAAAATGAATGGAGACTGTGGTTCCTTGGCCTACTTGGGAGCTAATACTAATATCATGTCCAAGCTGATCAGCAATTTTCTTAGAAAGATAGAGACCTAACCCAGAGGACTGCTGAGTCAGTCGACCATTGTAACCTGAAAAGCCACGCTCAAAAACCCGTAGAATATCACTATTTTTAATACCAATCCCAGAATCTTTAAGATGAAGCCCGTTATCTTTGAAGTAAATTTCAATACCACCACTTTTTGTGTACTTCAAACTATTTGACAAGACCTGCTCTATGATAACCAAGAGCCATTTTTCATCTGAAACGACCTTAACATCTAAGTCATGTAGATTAATAGTCAATCCTTTTTGAATAAAGAAAAGACTATGTTTTCTAACAACCTCTTTAACCAAGTCTTCTAATGTAACCTGCCTCAACTGCAAATCATCATGAAAATTCTCTAAACGTAAATATTGCAAGACCAAATTGGTGTAAGAATCAATCTTGAATACCTCTTGCTCCAAGAGAGCCCTCGTTTTACTATCCGAAACATCCTGAAGCAATAATTGACTAGCTGCTATTGGCGTCTTGATTTGATGCACCCAAAGCGTATAGTAGTCCATCAAATCTGTATAGCGCTTGCGCTCCTCCTCACTCTGAGACAACTGGCTCTCCCTAGCACTTTCCAAAGCTTGGGCCAGGTAAAATTCTAAAGGACTTGATGGTGTGATTTCCCCATAGAGAAAGGCTAAGTTATAAGAGTGATAGGACCTAACCAAGTCCCAAATAACCATGATAATAGTCACAAATGTCATTATGGTCAAGGCGTAATAAAGAATATCTGCCGCCTCTTCAAATAAAAAGGCAAACAAGACCAATATGATTCCATTAAAGGCGAACAAAAGATAGAAAGTCAGACGAGACCTAATATGGTATTTGATAAATTGACACTTACCCATCATGACGCAACCCGTAGCCAACACCTTTCTTGGTTTCAATAAAATCCTTCAAACCCACTGCCTCTAACTTCTTACGTAAACGAGCTACATTAACTGACAGCGTATTGTCGTCAATAAAGAAGTCACTATTCCAAAGCTCCTTCATCAGGTCTTCCCGACTAACGATATTACCAGCATGATCGAAAAGAACTTGTAAAATCTGAAACTCATTCTTTGTCAAAGAAACGACCTCTCCCTGATAAACCAAATCCATAGCCTTAAGGTTCAAAATCACACCCATATATTCCAAGAGACTCTGATCCTTACCAAACTCATAAGAACGACGCAAAAGCCCTTGAATTTTTGCTAGGAGAACATTTTGGTCAAAAGGTTTAGTCACAAAATCGTCCCCGCCCATGTTGATTGCCATAACAATATCCATGGCCTGATCTCTGGAAGACAAGAACATAATAGGCACCTTGGAGACCTTACGAATTTCCTGACACCAATGATAACCATTAAATAGAGGTAAACCAATGTCCATAAGAACCAAGTGGGGCTCTACTTTTACAAAAAAAGATAATACTTCCATGAAATCTTCAACAAGAACAACTTCGTAACCCCACTGTTCTAGCATTTTTTTGACTTGTTGACGGATAACCTCGTCGTCCTCCACTAATAAAATCTTATGCATAACTCAACCTCTTTCATTTCCCACTATTATAACAATAAATACCCCAAGAAACGACCATTCTCAGCAAATCTTACAATAATGTTAGATTAAATTTTCCAACTTTTAAAATAGTGCGTTTTCATAGGAAAAATCCTTTGAGTCTTCAAAGAAAATATAGTATTATAATAGAGTTGATGTTGGTTTATCATCAACCAACGACAGCTTCATCGAACAATGAGAACATTACTTATTTATGTCACGAATGGGCGTGACGTTTCTACAAGGTGCCGTAACACCTAACAATGAGTAAGTCAACATAGTCATAGAGAGATTTCACTATCTTTTTGTGATTTTAAAGGCTTGCTTTGCAGGCCTTTTTCTGTTATTCGATTGTTTTGATTTTTATCAGGGTCTCAATAGCATCTGATATAAATCAAGACACACATTGTTATTCACTATATAGGAGGTAATATGAAATTACTGGAAGACCGCATTCTCAAAGATGGGAATGTCCTTGGGGAGAACATCCTCAAAGTTGACTCTTTCCTTACTCACCAAGTGGACTTTGATCTCATGCGTGAAATAGGAAAGGTCTTTGCTGAAAAGTTCAAGGATGCAGGCATCACCAAGGTGGTAACTATCGAGGCATCTGGTATTGCTCCAGCCCTCTATGCTGCTGAGGCTTTGGATGTCCCTATGATCTTTGCTAAGAAGGCTAAAAATATCACCATGAATGAAGGGATCCTCACTGCTGAGGTTTACTCCTTCACTAAGCAGGTGACTAGCACTGTCTCTATCGCAAGCAAGTTCCTCACTCCTGAAGATAAGGTTCTCATCGTTGATGACTTCCTAGCTAACGGCCAAGCTGCCAAAGGCTTGATTCAAATCATCGAAGAAGCTGGCGCACACGTCGAAGCGGTCGGTATCGTTATTGAGAAATCTTTCCAAGATGGTCGTGCCCTTCTGGAAGAAGCTGGCTACCCAGTCGTTTCACTTGCTCGTTTGGATCGTTTTGAAAATGGTCAGATCGTATTTAAGGAGGCAGACATCTAATGCAAAATAAAGAGAAACATTCGCAGGCGGCGGTCCTAGGACTGCAACACCTTCTTGCCATGTACTCGGGATCAATCCTGGTTCCAATCATGATTGCTGGAGCCTTGGGCTATTCAGCTCATGAATTAACCTACTTGATTTCAACCGACATTTTCATGTGTGGTGTAGCAACCTTCCTCCAACTTCAACTTAATAAATACTTCGGTATCGGTCTTCCAGTTGTTCTTGGGGTTGCCTTCCAGTCAGTAGCACCACTTATTATGATTGGTGAGAAACACGGTAGCGGTGCTATGTTTGGTGCCCTTATCGTTTCAGGGATTTATGTTATCCTCGTTTCTGGCGTCTTTTCAAAAGTGGCCAATCTCTTCCCCTCTATCGTTACGGGATCTGTCATCACTACTATTGGTTTGACCCTCATCCCTGTGGCTATCGGAAATATGGGGAACAACGTTGATAAACCAACTGGTCAAAGCCTCTTCCTTGCAGCTATCACCGTTCTCATCATCCTTTTGATTAATATTTTCACTAAAGGATTTATCAAATCCATCTCAATCTTGATTGGTTTGATTGTCGGTACTGCTATCGCAGCAAGCATGGGCTTAGTTGACTTCTCACCAGTGGCTGCGGCACCTATTGTCCACGTGCCAACACCATTCTACTTCGGAATGCCTAAGTTTGAGTTGTCATCAATCATCATGATGTGTATTATCGCTACAGTGTCTATGGTTGAATCAACTGGAGTTTACTTGGCCCTCTCTGATATTACCAAAGAACCACTCGATAGCACTCGCCTTCGTAACGGTTACCGCGCTGAAGGTTTGGCTGTTCTCCTTGGTGGACTCTTCAACACCTTCCCATACACTGGTTTTTCACAAAACGTTGGTCTTGTGAAATTGTCAGGTATCAAGACTCGCTTGCCAATCTACTATGCAGCTGGTTTCCTTGTTCTTCTTGGACTCCTTCCTAAGTTTGGTGCCTTGGCTCAAATCATCCCAAGCCCAGTCCTTGGTGGCGCTATGCTTGTCATGTTCGGTTTTGTTTCTATCCAAGGAATGCAAATCTTGGCACGTGTTGATTTCGCCAACAACGAACACAACTTCTTGATTGCTGCGGTATCAATCGCTGCAGGGGTTGGTCTTAACGGCAGCAACCTCTTCAACAGCCTACCAAATGCTTTCCAAATGTTCTTCTCAAACGGTATCGTCGTTGCAAGCTTGCTTGCCATCGTCCTCAATACCATTTTGAACCATAACAAAAAAGAAAAATAACACAAGAACACCTGAGTCACTTGACTTAGGTGTTTTCTTTGAAATTAAAATCTTCAAGTTGTAAAGCAAAAGAAAAGACTAAGCAACTACTCTGTCTTGATTTTACTGAAAGTAGCTCATGCTATTTAATTCTTACGATTGACTTATTTTCAATTCTATAGACAACATCGTAATCTTCCAGATTGTAATGATGGGCAATTTCAATAATACTATTAGGCAACTGTTTCAAGACATTACTTATTTCTTTTGAACTTGCTTCATCTAAAGAAGCCATCATCTCATCCGCAAGTAAAACCTGCTTTTCCCTCAAAATAGCACGTGCAATCTCAAGTTTTATGATTTGACCACCTGAAAAGTTATCTCCAGTTAATTCATAGTCCAATTGATGACAACAAGCCTCCCATAGTCCAACTTTTTTTAGTGTTGAAATGAGCAATGAGTCAGAATAATCTTGATAAAGAGTTAGATTATGTCGCACACTTGTATGAAAGACATAGGGATTTTGATGAATAATTGCAATATTATCTAAATTTGGAGTCAGCTCCCTTCCATCAATGCTTTTAAAAATGATTTTCCCACTATATGCCTTATCTTGCCCTGATATTAACCTAAAAAGTGTTGTTTTTCCGATACCACTATCACCAACTATAAGATTATGCTGAGACAATGAAAAAGTAACCGTAACATCTCGAAAAATCTCTTGATTATCATAAGATTTAGTGACGTTTTTTAACTGAATTTCTTCTAAAGTATGTATGTGAAGCCCTTTTGAAGGAATTTCTGACTCACTTCCAAATGTCAATAATTTATCTTTTATCACTTGACTTGATTGAATACTTGCAATAGCCTCCAGAATCTGTTGTAAGGGGTTAATAAGATATGTTGAAGCAGACATCATAGCAATAAGTGTAGTAATTGAATTTTGTTTCATGACAAGACCAATCACAAATGGTCCAATCAAGCCGACAGCTTTCAGAGGTCCTGTCCAAAACATAACTAAATTCTGAAATGTATAATACTTAAATTGTGTCGTCTCCATCTCACTAAGGGTTATGAGAGTTTGCTTTACATTCTCTTTTTCTGCTTGGTTGCAAATAATCGTTTCAATCCCTTTACCAAAGTCTGTAATAGCTCTTAAATTCTTCTCTTTTGAGCTACTTAGTAATTCTCCTGACTCTTTCAATTTTCTCTTAAAAATAAACTGAGGCAAAATCATCAGAAAGGCACCTACAGTAAAAAGACTACCCACAATAAGATTTTGTTTGAGCAGATAAATTACAGATACTAGGACAGAGGCGCCCCACACTGGCGAGATTAGAAAAGATTGGAGGAACTCCTGGTCTACAATTCCAAGATCTTGTGTCAAGAGTGAGCAAAGCTCAGAATCTGAGATGTTTTTAGGAAAGACAGCATGATTCTTTAAAATATTTTCTGACAGTCTTACATTAAACGCTCTAATAATAGAACGAAGCAGAATATTCTCTATATACATAAAAGCGTACACAACCACCCAAAGAGAGATACTCGAAAATGTAAAAACTATTAAATCCCGACTATCACTACTATCTATATGACCTGCCATCTGGATAATTACAGGAATAACAATTCCTTGACAGGAATAAAGAAGCGCAAAAATGATATATAGTATAATGTCCTTTTTAGGAAGTAGCTTAAAAAAATTAACCATCATTATGAAATAGCAACTGATTTATTTTTTTCAATAATCATTGCTTTTACCTCCTTCAATTTGATAATATTATTTTAGTTTATTAATGCTACTAAACTATTGAAATTTCGGAAATCCGATAAGGAAATTTTATATGGAACTAGGTCAAAAATTTAAGCAGATTCGAAAACAGAGAAAATACACTATTCAGAGACTCGCTCAAGTGTCCGGATCTGTAGCGAGTATTTCAGACTTTGAAAATAACAAAACATCACTCTCAAATGATACTCTTTTCAAACTTTTAAAACACCTAAAAGTCGAATATAATGAATTTTTCGGACAAGAATATCTTGTGGACGAAACCTACATAAAACTCGCTAATCAATACAATCACGCCTCAAATCATCTAGATTTTGAAGCACTGAAGCAAGTCGCAGAAAGGTTTCGCATTTTAGGAGAAACTAATTATAGTGATTATCTGATTAGTCTTTGTATTACCTGTCAGATTTCAAAACTTCAAAACCAGTCAGTTAACCAAGATATTGCTACAGAACTTCAAAACTACTTCTTTTCGATTGATATTTGGACACTTCTTGATATTGATTTACTGGATATGGTAAAGGATATCTTCACAGAAGATGCGCTAAAAATATACATTAAAGAACTCCTATCAATTCTCGGTAAAAATCTTAGAAATAATTTAGATCGAATCACTTTAGATGTTATCAGTCGTTGTATTTTCCAAATCATTCTTTACGGAAATCAAGAAGATAGTGATTACTATCTAAACGAACTAAAAACTATTCAATTACCAGATTATTTCATGTTACAAAAACTCTATCTTAAAGAACTAGAGGCTGCATACCTTTATAAATTTATCGATAAGAATATGGGAAAAACTATACATAAAGAAATTCTCCACTACTTGGCTTTTATGGGAGATGACGATAATTTGAGAGAATGGGACCGAACTTTCCGTCAATTATAGACTTTATTGGATAACAGTTGTACAATGATTATATAATTTGAAAAATTTAGAAAGGAAAACAGAATGCACGAAACACATTCTCTCCGTGAGCGATTTCTTGTTTTCTTCAAGATTTTTGTGCCCATACTGATCTATCAGTTTGCCAACTTTTCAGCAGCTTTTGTGGACACTACCATGACTGGTCAATACGATGCCCTACACTTGGCGGGGGTAGCCATGGCAACGAGTTTATGGAGTCCTTTTTTCACCTTCTTAACAGGTATCGTATCTGCCCTAGTTCCTATTATCGGACACCATCTAGGGGCAGGTCGCAAGGACCGAGTGGCACCTGATTTCTATCAATTTCTTTATATGGCTTTGGGTCTATCACTGATCCTCTTTGCCCTCGTTTTTCTAGGGGCACCCTTGGTTTTGAATCATTTAGGTTTGGAGCCTTTGGTCAGAAAGGTTGCCCTTGGTTATTTACGCTTTTTGAGTCTTGGGATTATTCCCCTTCTACTCTTTAGCGTGGTTCGCTCCTTCCTTGATGCCCTTGGCCTCACGCGCCTTTCCATGTATCTCATGCTTTTGCTCCTACCTCTCAATGGTTTCTTCAATTTCCTCCTCATCTATGGCATTGCTGGTCTACCAGAGTTAGGTGGAGCCGGGGCAGGTCTGGGAACTTCAATGGCTTATTGGGCCCTTCTCCTTATTTCCATCTCGGTTATCAGAAAGCATAAAAAGATTAAGCCCTACCACATTGAAAAGGTTCAACCCCTTGATAAAGCAGCTCTGCTTGACGCCCTTAAACTAGGTCTCCCTATTGGTGGGACCGTCTTTGCGGAAGTCGCAATCTTTTCTGGTGTTGGTTTGCTTATGTCTAAGTATCCGTCACTAGTGATTGCTAGTCACCAGGCGGCCATGAATTTCTCAAATCTCATGTACGCCTTCCCTCTCAGCATTTCCAGTGCCATGGCTATCATTATTTCCTACGAATTTGGGGCCAGACGCATGGATGCCGTCAAGAGCTACAGCAAGCTGGGACGGTTGACAGCCCTAGGATTTTCTATCTTTACCTTGATTTTCCTCTACTTCTTACGCTATGATTTGGCAGAACTCTATGGGCATGAGCCTGAATTTTTGAGAATGACAGCCATTTTCATGACCTATAGCCTTTTCTTCCAAGTGGCAGATGTCTTTGCGGCTCCGCTTCAAGGAATCCTCCGTGGCTATAAAGATACCAAGGTGCCTTTTTATCTCGGTGTCCTAACCTACTGGGGCATCACCTTCCCAGTAGGCTTCCTACTTGAAAAAGTCACTGGACTCGGTCCCTATAGTTACTGGATTGGCCTGATTGCCAGCCTTATCGTCAGTGGACTCTGTTACCAATGGCGCTTAAATAGAATCGTCAAACGTTACGAATCACAACAGTGATATCCCTGAAGCAGTCTTGTCAGACTGCTTTTTCTATGCTCAAATCTCGATAATACAGAAAAAAACCTCCCGCATATTGAAAACAGATAGACTGTTATCAATACACAGAAAGCTTCTTTTGATGAGTGATTAATTATATTCAGATTTTCCTGACCTATTACCAAACTGGATGCATTAATGAAAACATAGATGTTTAATATTGAAAAAAGTATCACAGAGACCAGCTGGATCAACTAGGGCACCATAAATCATGACTAAACCACAGAGAGCTAGGAAATGATAAACATAAACTACTTTCTCCCCTGTTTTAGGAAGTAAAAGAAAAGACCAGAACCACAAGACACAAATGGCTATTAATATGATTAGTTTATTTATCCATTCCATAATAATCTCCGTCAAAAAGATTTAGCACAATAAAATAGTCCTTAGGACTATCTGAATGTTATCACAAAATCTAACAAGCGCTGTCATTACTTCTTAAGGAAATATCTTAGTATTCTCTTGCTAGTCTTGTTTTGGTAAGTTAAGACATATAAAATCATATTGGGAGGTTGGGAAGACTCATTATTACACAAAGTACAATAATGTTTACAGACGCCAAAACCAGCAAAAGCTAAGGAGAAGGACACATTTACACTTGTCAGATTTCTCACTATTATAGTGTACTATTTTTTTATTTGAAGCGTAAAACAATTTTGCCTAAATTGTTAAAAAATGTAATGAAAGGTCACTTTTTTGTCCTGAACGGTTAGGTCACATGTTATGTTAGCTTTAAAGGGCTTTCAATAATTTATTTTACATGCAAAAGAGGCTGGTAGCAAGCAGTACCAACCTCTTATTTTATGATAAGCTTCTGCTAGAAAATCTCTTAATACTAGTGAATAATCAGTCTACTTGGTCAAGTAAGTAGGCGTAACCTTCTTTTTCCATATCGGCTTTAGGCACAAATCGTGTCGCTACGCCATTGATACAATAGCGTAGACCACCCTTGTCACTTGGACCATCTGGAAAGACATGGCCAAGATGAGAATCACCCACACGACTACGGACCTCAATGCGTTCCATATTGTGAGAATGGTCTTCTTTGTAATTGGCTACCTCAGGACTAATGGGGCGAGAGAAACTCGGCCAGCCACAGGCTGAATCAAACTTATCCTTGGATGAAAAGAGGGGCTCACCAGTCACTACGTCAACGTAAATTCCAGGCTCAAACTGATTCCAAAGCGGACTCGTAAAGGCACGTTCCGTTCCATTTTCCTGGGTCACAGCATAGGCTTCTGGACTCAAGCTTTCCTTAAGCTCCTCCTGATTTGGCTTGTGATAAGCACTGGCATCAATGACCGGACTAGCTGCCTGATGGACATTGATATGACAGTAGCCATTAGGATTCTTCTTGAGATAATCTTGATGGTAATCCTCTGCAGGAATAAAGTGCTTCAGAGGCAACAATTCAACCGCCAAAGGCTGACCGTATTGCTCAGTCATTTCTTGGAAAACTTGCTCGATAATTGGCAAGTCATTTTCATCGGTATAGTAAACACCCGTACGGTACTGAGTTCCAACATCATTACCCTGTTTATTTTTGCTTAGAGGATTGATAATACGAAAGAAATGTAGCAAAATCTCTCGCAATGACACTTTGCTAGCATCATAGGTTACCTGAACAGTTTCAGCGTGGCCCGTCTGACCAATAAGTTCATAGCGAGTCGTCTCACTACGCCCATTAGCATAACCCGAAACCGCATCAAGCACACCAGGAACACGTGAAAAGTATTCCTCCACGCCCCAGAAACAGCCACCAGCAAGATAAATAGTATGATTATTAGGATTTGACATTTTTAACACTCCCTTCAATAGATACTTGCATCTCCACGCCTTAAGTGTAACGCTTTTCAGCAAATTTCGCACTTAAGGTGACTTGGAGAGACAAAAAAATCCCATCATATATTATGTGATAGGACCCAAATAGATGACTTTATTACCTTGATAACTCTACAAATAAACAGATTGACAGGTAATCAATACATCAGGTAACAATTGGACAACAATTCCTTCATCAGGATTTTCAGAATCATCAAATAGGAATGCTAGTTCTCCAGTTCTCTCGATATACAATTCACTTAAACTAAATCTCTGTTTACTTTCAATACCAAATTCAGCTATCAACAGGGCTTGAAGTTTTTCTAACTGTTTATCTTTTTCCTCTAGAAAGTGAGAATATACCGATTCTTGTTGTTCAGTAATACCATCATTTTCATAGTACGCAGAAAAATCTACAGGAACAATTTGAGATTGTGAAAACAAATTTACTTCAAGCTGAGTGTAATACCCAAAATCAAATTCTAATTCACCAAATTTTGACTCTATCATGATTCATTACCTTTCTTTTCATTTAATTCTTTACATTTAGCGATTCCACCTTTATGTGGAATTGCACCGTGGGCATCTATAGGTACCAGATCTAAGGTTTTCATGTCACTTCTTTCATGATAGGTAAGCCTATGTTCTTTTCTATAAGCTTTTGCCTCTTCGGGACTGACTCCCATTTTGATAGCTAATTGTAAATCACCTTGTTTAAAATTTTTATTCCTTTTTTCTGAAAAGTTTTTTATTTTAAAGCTTTCTTTAGCTATAGGTGTAAAATCTGGTTCAAAATTTTTAAAGGTAATTCCATCAATACCATATGGTTGAAATATTTCCTTAATCGTTTTCTGTTCTGGATTCGTTTGTGTATTCTGCGGAACATAGTTTGGATCAGGAATCCATTTCGAATTTCCAGGCTCACCAGTCCAGTTACCATTTGTGCTAGGAATAAATTGCTTTTCAATATTATTGTCATTTATTTTAAAAAGTGATTTTGTAAAACTTTTAATGTCTTGTCCAGACAACTTATCCTGTGGGAGAATACTCTTAAAATTATCGGCAGTATTTTTCACTGCTTCAAGAATTTTTCCTTCCATTAGTATACGCCCCCTTCTTTTGTTTGAACTTCAACAAAACGTTTAAATAGATTTTCGTAGGAAGAATCTCGAAACTGTTGTTCTTCAATTACCAATGCCAAGATGATATTAATGATTTCTTTAGAGTAAAATTCAATAGGTAGTTGGAAATTATGTACAACAGTATCAACCCAATCATGAATCTCGTCTTTATCCTTTGATTTTTCAATGGCTTGATTGGCATCTAGCAATTCATATACAAGTTCTCTAATACTCTTCAAATTAACGTCTCCACCAGCATCATTGACTTCCATAAGAAGCCGTTTAATTTTTGAGCTGATATTTGAATTTACAATCAATTCACTCACACTAGAATAATCTATATGATTACCTTCGGACATCCAATTTGTTATAAGATAATCTAAAATAACCGATTTGACATTATCGACTTTGAAGCTTTTAGGCGTAGCACTTCCTACAAACGTATTCTGAAATGTATTAGAATCATACTCAACTTTTTCAACCTTACATAAAACTGGTTGAATCCATTCATTTTGATAGACTGCTGCAACACCCTTTGGTAATTTGGCTAGTTCTATGATTTGGTCATCATTTAGATTAGCTGACTTCCCTACTAAATCACGATCTGAAAAATCAGGTAATCGCATGATAATCTTAGTATTGGTATTTCGGATAACTGACAAATCCATTAAACCTGGAGCTTGATCAGCAATAATAAATCCTTCTCCATATGTTCGCATTTCAGCAATGGCATTTGCCAACATCTCCACACTTTTACCTAAGAGATTAGCTGATTCAGCCATTTGTTCTGTTGATGTGCGTTTTAGGAGGTTATGAGCTTCTTCAAGCACAGTGATGTGTTTTAATTCGGCATTCATATCCCCGTTAGCCATGCGATACTCTTGCAGTTTCAAGACCAAAATACCCATTAGCAAAGATTTAGTCTCAGTGGAACCAACTCTACTGAGGTCAACAATGACATTTGAATCAAATAGATGCTCATTGGTGAGTTCATCATTTGAAAAGATAAGTCCATTAATACCGTTTGTCAGAGATTCGATTCGAGTTAGCAAGGCTCCCTTGTAAGCACCTTTATTCTCATCATCATATTCACTGGAATCAATAATCGTCTTAATATTATCTTCTATATCATTGAAATTTGGATAGAGTCTACCATAAGGATTGCTTGATTGAAGAAGATCCCATCCACAATCTTGATAAGATTGTTCTACAGCTTTTTTTAAAACAGCTGGCATAGCCGCATACATCGGCCAGCATACATTAAAAATTTCAACTAGTCTATCTAGATGCTCTAAAATATGAATTTCTTTAGGGAAACTAAACGGATTCAACCTCAGCAATGGTGTTAACTGAGGATTCGTTCCATAAACTGAAACATCGTCGTGGTTACCAAAGACATGCTTATATTCTCCTTTTGCAGGTTCAACAACTAGGAATTTCAAGTCATTCTTTCTGCCTTCGTTGAGAAGTTGATAAATCGTATTACTCTTACCAGATCCCGTACTCCCTGTCACAAAAACATGTGAAGCTAAAGAGTTTTGGCTCAGATTGACTGGTACATCTTCCTTATGATACATATGGAAAATATCACCTAAATGAAGCATCTTATCAGTAACAGATTCTTCATCAAATTTAGCAATATTTCGTCCGAACTCTGCACACTCTAAAATCGGTAGTCCTGGAATAGATTTTCTAGGGAAGTTCAATGAAAAGGCCAATTCTTGACCAGTAAGAGGTACTGTTGACGTCACAATAGATGGATAGACATTAAAGGTTGAATCAGCTAATAACAGATTAGGATTCAGTCCAAATAAGGGATGGCGTAATTCTCTTAGATAAGCAACTATTTCTTCTGCATCACCACTGCTCTCACCTAAATCTCCCCTCCATAAATTAACAGAAGACTGACTCATAAAGGACTCTTCTCCTTGGGTCAAAGCTAAGTAAGTATGAGCAACATTATTCGCAATATTTTGATCCTCACTGAGTACATAGGCAGCGAACTCCCACATGCCCATAGCCGTTCCTTTTTCAAAACGTTTCATCTGTTCTTCAAGGACCTTAAGGGCGTGAGAAATATTATGATTGGTAAAGGACTGGGTAATGCCCTCGTTCTTACCAACAGTAGCAGTCACATTTGAGGCACGCGCAAAATTAGCACCGATATTAGAACCTAAGTTAACACCACTTGAAGAGCCCAAGGTTTGACCAACTGTTTGAGATAAGGCACGACTAGCAGTTTTAGCAAGCGCACGGCTAACAGTTTTTGCAGTCGATTGACCAATAGTGTCTGAAGATGTAATTCCCTTAGTTAGTGCTTGGCTAAGACTAGTACTAACACCTAATGTCTGACTCACTCCAACTGTACTACTCTGACTAACTTGCGCCCCAGTCCCAGCTGCACCTACACTCACACTCGAACCTCCAGTTACACTAGAACTGACAGATGAAGTTGCACTCGATCCTATTGTTCCAGTCGTTGTTGATTGTTTATTTGTACCATCTGTATGAGATGTATTGGTACCATCAGTTTGTCCAGACGAATCCGTTTGAGATTCACCACTGGTTTGTGTGTCTCCAGCAGATTGGTTAACTGACTGATTCTTACCGTGTTGAATACCTGCACTAGCTCCTACATTAACACCAAAAGTAGCCATAGAGGTCGTTGCATCTGAAGCAGTGAAAGTATAGTTGGTTTGCCATTTTTCATATGGTGCTAAGGCTGAAAATAGCTCAGACAAACGCAACTTTCTATTTTCTATATCTTGGATAGGACTTGCTAAAAGAATTAAGGTATAGTTTTCGGATGGTTCTGACGGAATGATTCCATCAATCAATTTTTCAATGGTTTGGCTAATAAATTTTTCAGATTTGGCAGTTGGTAAATTTGACACCGTTGCCACCGAATAAGGCTTAGAGTTTGCTAGACAAGGAATCCTACCAATTCCCCTCTCATTTTGAACCATAGAGCCAGGAAAGTTACCTTTAATGGCTTCTAACAATCGCTTACGATAATTTTCGACATTGACATTATCAGAATCATTCTTAGTATTTACTACAGCCAGAAAAACTTCTGTATTAGTCTCAGTTCGATTGAAAACGAGAGCAATATTACAGTCTTCATTAGATAGCACCTCATAGACATTGACAAGCTTTTCTAAACTATTTTCTTTTTTGTCAACGACCCATTTTGTGATATTGAAATACCTGATATTATATGATTCCTGAAAGTCTGTACCAAATTCTACCTTATTTTCTATAGGAACATAGAGTTCTTTTATTTGTTCCAAATACGAATTAAAAATTTCTACTCCACATGAAGCTAATAAACGGTTCGTTAATTCCTCATCGCTAATATTAGGTTGATCTGCCAGATACTTCTCTCTTTGCTCCTCAACTTGTTTGAGTTGCTCAGGGCTCAAAGCTGAAAGTTTAGCAACTTTATCTGCGGCCTTAGCTCCTGCCTTATTAATAATGTTTTTTATTCCCATAAGATTCACCTACAAAAAAACTATTTCCAAGTAATCATTTGTTTAATCTGGTTAGTATAATTTTCAATTTGTTGCTGTTGCTCCTCTAAGCTTGCAACTTCATTTCTTGTTTTCTGAATTTTCGTATTCAAAGCACTTAATTCTGGACTAAATTCAATAATATTTTGAACAATTATACTTGTAAGATTTACTAGCCAAATTTTAAAAGCTTTCTCGTGTTCCGAACAAATACTTCCTGCAAATTCTGTCATCTTAGATTTAAATAAATCATTATAGGTCTTCTTAAGGCCAGATGCGTTAACTTTACTTGATTTCAAAGTAAAGTCTCCCAATCTAAATACATAACTAAGTTCTTCTTTACTAAACTTTTCAAGATTTAATTGAGTAAAATCTATCTCTTCATAAGATAAAATCAATTGAGAAAGCTTTTGACGTTTTTCTGGTTCAAGTCCCAAATCACCTGAAATAATACGCTCAAAATGAGATTTTATCTCAGAAGCATGATTAGACCAAAAACTGCTAGACATACGTTCAAATTCAATCCTTGAAAAATAAAGTTCTTCTACAAAGTTATTTCTAAAATAGTCGACTGTTTGTGCAGAAGCTAGATTCTCTAAATTGATTTTCTTTGTCTTGTTCTCACGTGTAACACTGAGATAGTTACTAAACTCATTACTGATATTGCCTAATTTTAGATTACTAATATCTATTTGTTGATGCTCAGTTAAATTTAAAGTTGGATTTAATGAGAGTATCTCTTTGTGTATTTCATTATAACGGTCTAGAACATCCCCTTTTTCAATCTGTTTCATTAGACGCTCTTGGAAAATCTTCATTTCTTTTGGATACTTGATCAAAAGGTCATTTTTTTGGGATAATGAAGTGGATTTCAATCTTTCAACAATGACAGATTTTTGGTCATCAAGATTAGCCTCTAATTCTGCCTCTCTACTACGTAAATCTTCGTTTTTCTCTGTAATTACTTCATTTGTTCTCAATAGTAGTTTATCTAATAAAGCTTTTGCCTGTTGACACTTGTCATAGTGTGAATAGCGGTCGACAAAGGTTTTAATAGAATCCTCAATGGTTAATAAACCACTATTTGCATAAATAAGGTCGGAACTTTTTTCAGCAGTTGCTCGAACAGTATTAGACATTTGTCTTGGAAGAATATCAAACTCATACAACTTCTTATAGTATTTCGTTTCAGGATTTGAGTATTTTTCTCTATAAGTATCAAATTGCTCAGAATAGAATCCTCCCTCTAAATGCCCTTTTAACTTCGATCCAAGTCCTAAAATTGAAGACACGTAATAAATGCCTTGAGCATATAATTCTCTTGGAACGACTTGATTCATAATCTTGTTTCTAAACGAATCACGTTTAAAATTAGCCAGACTTAAATCTGCAGCCTCAGCCTTATTAACCACAATCATGGTGAACCGTTCATCTAATCCATCTACTGAAATAAGCTTTTCTTTTAAGTTACTGTTGTCTTTGCTATCCAAGGAACTACTGTCAGTTACAAAAACTGGTAATCCATTTGACATACCAGCCATGGCATTAGCGAGAACTTCTGAATGTTGACTATTTGTTGATGAATTAGAACCCGGAGTATCAAATATCGTAATTTTTGAGCCTACATCTCCTAAAATACCTTTTGAAAAAGGAACATTTATTTCGATTAAATCTCCAACACCTTTATCAGCAAAATCATTGATAACTTCTAATACTGCATGTAGCTTTGAAATGATTGAATCAAAAGAATCAGTCAATATTTCATTTATTTCCTTACCAAATGCATCAGTCTCATTTAATCCATCATAAAACACTTGATCATCATGGAAAGTAAGAACAACTCTATCATCTTTAAATATAAAAGAGATTTTAGCACGATCTTCATAAGGACTAGCTGTGACCTTATAGATTTTAGCGGTCACAGGAGTCTCAGCACTTGGAAGTAATTCCTGTCCAATCAAAGCATTAATAAAGGTCGACTTTCCTGCACTATAAGTTCCGAGCACACAGATAGGAACTGTATCTCCCGAAGCATCCGAAAAGCGTTTTAACTGTGCTTCAATTTCCTTGTTGCTCTCACCAATATTCTTTATAATCAGTGGCTCAAGATTTCTAAAAATACGATTAATTTCTGGCAGAACATCACGTGCATTCTCTAAATAGTTTGTTGATGATGACAAAATAATATTTGAAAACCGCTCATCTTTTAAAGCCTCTTCTAACTGTTGCTTCTCATCATTAGGCCCTTCAAAAATTAATTCTAGTTTTTCATCAGGAATAGAATATTCATTTTCAATTTCTTTTAAAATATCATATACCTTAAAGGGAAAAAAGCCACGTTGAAAAACGGCTGAAACTAGCTTGCTATTTGAGTTATTATCACTATTTATTGTCACCCAATTATCACTAGATAAGTCGTAGCGACTGAAAGTTACTGTCTTTTCGTAAGGATTACTTACCACTTTAATTTTATTCATAATTACTCCGATTATTTAAAAATACAAGTGTATTATATCACAGCAAATGGTTTTCTGTATGCGCTTTCTATAAAATCTAACTATTTTTATTTATCTAATCCAAATTTAATCTATCCCCCACACAAAAAAAAATCCCACCACATATTATGTGATAGGATATTATTTTTATTCCATTTCAAAGCTTTCGCTCTTGATCTTATCAGGTAAGAGGAGAGACAAAAGGATACACAAGATGGCTGGTATCAACCATGGCAGTGATGCTCCTGATAATGGAAGGAAGTTAATGAAGGCATTGAGTCCCGCAAGTTTAAACTGGCTTCCAATTACACTAAGCAAGGCAATCAGCGTGACTACTGCAACTGTCACTTGCATACCAGGTTTAGACAAGGCCACGAACTTGTTGGCAATCACAATCATAACAATCGTGATGGTGATTGGGTAGAGAATTAAAAGCACTGGCACTGAGAAAGCAATGATATTGTTAAGTCCCAAGTTGGCAATCGCAAACCCAATCAAGGCAAAGATAATGGCGTAAGCCTTGTAAGATACTTTCGGAAATGCCTTGTGGAAGAATTCCCCAGTCGCAACGATAAGTCCTGCGGTTGTTGTGAAGCAAGTCACTGTCACCATGACAGCTAAGAAAATCTGAGCCGCTGGTCCAAAGATGGCTTGTGTGGCTTGTGACAAGACACTTGCACCAATATTGGCATCTTTTGGTAATCCCGCCACTTGGAGTGGGAAATGATTCCCCAAAAAGGCTAATCCCAAATACAGAGCACCAAAGAGGATAGTCACTACGAAACCAACGACCCAAATCGTTGAGATATACTCTTTTTTAGACTTGAAGCCTAATTGGTTGAGTGTGACTACTGCTACTACACTGAAGGCCACAGAAGCCAAGGCATCCAAGGTGTTGTAGCCTTCCAAGAATCCTTTACCAAAAGCAGAAGCCTGATAGGCTTGACTTGCATCCTGAGGATTGTGACCACCATATTTAAATGCTCCTGCCACGATAACGACAACAATCATGATGGCAAAGATAGGCGTTAATATACGTCCAATACTATCTAGAATTTTAGATGGATTCATGGCAATCCAAAGTGCTAGAGCAAAGTAGATTACGGTAAAGACAAAGAGCCAAAGGCTAGTATGTCCACTTCCAATCAAAGGAGAGAAGCCAATTGAAAAGGCGGTGGCGGCCGTTCTAGGAATGGCAAAGAAAGGACCAATGGACAGATAAAGTACTGCCAAATAGACTAGGGCAAACTTAGGCGAGATTTTTTGAGAAATCTCATGAATGTAACCCTTAGGATTTAAAGTCCCGATAACCAGTGTTAGGATGGCAATACCAACACCTGATAGGACAAAGCCGGCAATGGCTGGCCAAAAATGACCTCCAGATTCAAAGCCTAACTGAGGGGGGAAGGTCAGATTTCCCGCTCCAAAGAACATACCAAACAACAATAAAGCTGTAAGGCTTCCCTTTTTTAACATAAGTTTCTCCAATCTAAAACAAACAAGATCTTATGCCCCAAATAGACACAACTTGTTTATTATAATTTTAGTCAACTTATTTAGTATGACATGATTAGTTTGGAACTTCAAGCTATTGAAACGTATTTACAAAGGTTTTTAAAATTGCAAATTTTCTGTATCCTTGTACGAAAAACTAGACAAGATTCTCATCTCGTCTAGTTTGATATTTTGATTATGGGTGACTGACAATCAATTCAAGCTCTCCCTTAATTTGCCATGCTTCAACATCGCTAGGAAGAATAAAGTGGCTACCTTTGGCAATGTCGTAAGCTTGCCCGTCTACTTTAAGGCTTCCTTGGCCATCAAGCACACTGAACAAACTGTAATCAGCGGTCTTTTCAAAATCAGCCTTACCTGAGATTTCCCATTTATATACGGCAAAGAAATCACTAGCTACTAAGAGCGTAGATTTGAGGTCATCTACTTTTGTTGTGACTGGGCGACTGTTGGCAGGTTCACCAATATTTAGGACATCGATAGATTTTTCCAGATGGAGCTCACGCAGGTTGCCCTGGTCATCTTTACGGTCAAAGTCATAGACACGGTAGGTTGTGTCACTTGACTGTTGGGTTTCAAGAACTAAGATTCCTGCACCAATGGCATGCATGGTACCACTTGGGACATAGAAGAAATCGCCGGCTTTAACTGGAACCTTGGTCAAAAGATTTTCCCAATCCTTACTTTCAATTTGCTGACGCAATTCTTCTTTTGATTTGGCATTATGACCATAAATGATTTCAGCACCTGGTTCAGCATCAATGATATACCAGCACTCTGTTTTACCAAGCTCGCCTTCATGCTCAAGTCCGTAAGCATCATCTGGATGGACCTGTACACTAAGCCAATCATTGGCATCCAAAATCTTAGTCAAGAGAGGAAAGACAGGTTCCTGACGATTGCCGAACAACTCACGATGCTCTGCATAAAGGGCATCCAAAGTTTGACCGGCATAGCGACCATTCTTGATAGTAGAGACGCCGTTAGGGTGAGCTGAGATAGCCCAGTACTCTCCAACATGGTCGCTAGGAATGTCGTAGCCAAAGACATCACGCAAATTCGTGCCACCCCAAATCTTCTCCTGCATGACAGATTGTAAAAATAATGGTTCAGACATAATTACTCCTTTTTCTAGGAACGAGAGGCCAAAAAGTCTCTAGGAAAATTTAGAATAGTGACCTTAACATAATAGATTCTCAGATAGATGTACTCTATAGGTGTAACTCAGTCATATTAATGTCAATAATCTTCTTATTTACCAAAAGTTTAGGCAAGTTCTTATGATTGTTTACCTCAATTATAAGCATAATTTGTGAAAAATTCAACAAACTTGTAAAGAAAAGAACAGAATTAGCAGGCTAACTTTCCGGATCACTAACCTTAATAGACACCTAAAAAAATATGTCCAGTTAAACGTTTTCCTAAATTCATCTATTTGAATTACACAAATTTTTAACCTATAATGTTATTGATATTATGAAAGGAAATCTCTCAATGAAATTCTATTCCTACGACTATGTGCTAAGTCAGATTAGCCAACAAAACTGGGTTATGGTTGCCATTACTGCAGGACTTATTTTAGTGACCGGCGTATTTGCTTTTAAGGCCTTCAAAGAACGCCATGATACTAAGTTTCGTGAACTCACTATTATTTCTATTTTAACCTTAGTTGCCGTGGTTCTAATTGCTATCAGTAATTTCCAAAGCAATCAATCAAACAATGACCAATTTAGAGCATCTCTTCACTTTATCGAGATTGTGTCTAAAAATCTCGACGTTGATAAGAGTAAAGTTTATGTCAATACTTCTACTACTACAGATGATGCTATCCTCAAAGTTGGAAACAAATACTATCGTGCCATCTCAGGTTCAGAACCTGACAGCTACTTGCTAGAACAAATAAAACTTTACAAGTCTGATGTTGAACTCGTGGAGGTTAAAAAATGACATCTTTTTATCTTGCTGTTGCAATTAAACTAGCTTTGGGGCTTATTTCACTCGTCTTTGTTATCAATTTAACAGGTAAAGGAAACCTAGCACCTAGCTCAGCTGCTGACCAAGTACAGAACTTTGTTCTTGGTGGAATCATCGGTGGTACAATTTATAATAGTACCGTTTCCATCCTTCAGTACTTTGTTATCCTGATTATTTGGACTATTTTGATCTTACTTCTTAAATGGCTCATCACCAATATTCGCTTCATCAAACATTTGATTGACGGTAAACCAACTCTCATCATCAAACAGGGTCAACTAGATCCTGAAGCTTGTCGCTCTATAGGACTTTCAGCTTCTGATGTCGCTTTAAAATTACGTTCTCAAGGAATTTTTCAACTCAAAGAGGTTAAACGTGCAGTTATTGAACAGAACGGCCAATTGATTGTGGTCCGTTCTGGCGATGAAAATCCAAAATATCCAATCATTACTGATGGGGTCATTCAAACAGAAATTCTTGATACTATTGGTAAAACGGAAGATTGGTTAAATGAAGAGCTTCAAAAATTAGGATATGAAAACGTTTCGGATATCTTTATTGCTGAATACGATAAAGGAAACATTAATGTCGTTACTTATTAAACAAATCACTTGCATTACCGTTTAATATTGTCTACAATGGTCTCATCATAAAAAGGAGGTTCTACTATGGGAATCGAAGATAAATTGAATCAAGCTAAAGGCGCTCTTAAAGAGGGTGCTGGTAAACTGACTGGCGACAAAAAGACTGAAGTCGAAGGTGCTGTTGAAAAAGTGGTAGCAAAAGCAAAAGACGGTATCGAAGATGTTAAAGAAGGCGTTGAAGGTGCTGTTGAAGGCCTTAAAAATGCTTTTTCTAAAAAATAATAATAAATAAACAGAAGCTCTTTTCCTTTTTTGAAGAGGGCTTCTGTTTTTCTTTATGTTCTTAACTAGAATTACTTACGAGAATGCTTGCTTCCTTTAATTGCAAATGATGTTGTCATAAGTACAGCCCCTAATGCACCTAGTCCCAAACTGCTCACATCACCAGTATTTGGTAGACTTGATTTACTTGTTTGATTGCTTTGTGAACTTTTAGATGACTGATTAGCCTTAGAGCTTGTTTGGGTATTTTGTTTCTGAGCAAGATTAGTTTGTACGACTGAGCTTACATTTTCCTTTTGACTTGAAACTTCTCTTGTCTGACCTTTTGCTGCTTCAGAAGTTTGATTTTGAGTAAGAATCTTATTCAATTTCTCAGCAGTCTCTTGAGCTTGTTGTTGGGCACTGCTTGTCGCATTAGTCATTGTTTGTGTCGATTGCTCTTTTGTAGGCTGGTTAGCAAGAGAGGTATTTGATTTAAGCGATGCTCCTTCAGAGCTTGAAGGATTTGATGTTGGCGTATTTTGATTTGATAAAGCTGTGTTTGTCGCTGTCATTGCTGGATCATTGGTAGCTGGTTGATTACCACTGTTACTTGTCGTAGGGCTCATATTTATAGAGTTTGAGCTACTTGTTTGACTAGCAAAGTTTGGTGGGGTTGGACGTCCAGTATTAGCCGTCTGGCTTGTTGAACTTGTACTACTTGTGCTAGTTGTATTCTCAGAACTTGTCGAAGCAGATTGGCCCCATGCTGTGTTAACGCTTCCGGTATTGATAGAGCTTCCGCCATAGCTAGTCGGTCCACCGTAGCCTCCAAAGTTATCAGGCACTGAGCCATTTCCAAAGCCACCGCCTGGGAACCCACTCATGCCACCAGCACCAGGACCATTGTTTGTGCCTTCTTCAGTAGCTGTTGCAGTCACACTAGCACCACTTGATGTCGTAATGGTATAGGTTTCACCCGAAGTTAGACTCTCGGTACTAAAGACCACATTTCCAAATGAAGTTGTTGCTGTCGTGGTCGCTACAACATTTCCAGAACTATCTGTAACTGTGATGGTATCTCCAGCACTACCAGAGATGTTGGCCATGATATAAGACTGGCTTGAACCCGTTGTAAAGGCCTGAGCCATTCCTTGGTTACCTATGGCCCAAACGGTACCGCCAGAAATAATACCTGTTCCATCGTAGTCGATAGCAGCATTATCTGCACTTGTCTGAGCGACGTAGAGAGAACCACTTTTCACTGTCACATTGCCGTTACTGTCGATACCATCACCATCTGCCAAGATAGTTACCGTTGCACCGTCAATATTGATGCCCACTTCATTTTCCAAGTCAGAAGTCGAATTGGTTAAGCTTGAAGTATCAGCGCTGTCCTTGGTCATCCACTCAGTGGCGTTAATACCATCATCACCAGCAGTGATATCAACGGTTCCACCTGTCAAATTGATATAACGCCCTTCAAGGCCTTCGTCACCTGCTACAACTGTTACTTTAGAATTGCCTTCGACAGTCAATTCATCTGTAACCGTGATACCTTTATCAGTTGCATTAATGGTTACCGTTGAGTCGGTAATCGTCAAATCACCACTGTTCACATCTGTTTCGTCTTCGACCTGAATACCGTCATCAGTTGCTGTGATGTTGACTGTGGCATTTTTAATAGTTACAGCTGTCGTCGCATTGATACCATCTTTAGCCTCTGACGTCAAATCAAGCGTTACTGAATCAACAGTCACACTATCAGCCTTGATGGCGTGCTTTTCAGTACTTGAAAGGGTAAGGGTGCTTCCAGTACCACTCGTGATTGTTAAGGCACCAGCGGCTTCAATCGCATTATCAGACGTCGAAGAAATAGAACTGTCTGAAAGGACATTAACAGTCAATTCTGCTGAAGAATTGGAAGTAATAGACGAATCCGTTAAGGTCACACCATCCAAGTAGATTGTAACTGGATCTGTCACACTACCCGCCACAATAATGGTATAACTTGAACCATTTCCGGTCAAAGTGTATGATCCTGCTTGATTGATGGTAATTGTCGTTCCATCAACTGTGACAGTACCGCTATCACTTGTTACCACGGTTGTTCCATTGAAAGTAATCGTTGTCGTTGAGCTTTCTGAATCACTATCTTCAGACTCAGTTGTCGTCGTTTCAGTAGCTGAATCTGAGGCGCTGTTGGTTAACACTGAAGCTGTTTCAGATGCAGTGGCTTCAGTGGTGCTTGAGCTTGTATTAGAGCTAGTGTTTTCGTCTGCATTGTTCGTTTCAGATGCTGAGGTTTCACTAGTTGTGCTTTCAGCAGTTTCAGAAGAACTTGCTTCTGGAGTTGCGGAAGTACTTGAATGATCAGATGTTTCACTGCTTGTTGATGTAGCAGTCGTGTCCTCTATCGTACTTGTTGTACTTATTGTTGACGAATCAGTGTCTGAAGTTGAAGCCGCAGTTGAAGTGCTTGTAGCCGATTCTGTGCTTGTTTCAGTAGTTTCTGATGTATTGTCGGTCTGAGTACTTTCTTCAATTAAATCGGCAGTGGTTTCACTCGTCGTAACCGTTGAGAGTGTTGATTCAGTGTTTGTCTCGTCTGCTGAAACCTTGCTGTCATTTAAGACAACTGAGCTACCAAAGATTAAGCTAGCTACTAGGACTGATCCTGCAGTTTTCCATTTTGATGATTTTTTAATAGCATAACGTTCTTGTGTTTGTTTGCTATGTTTGTATGTCATATGTTGGACCTCTTTCTTACTTTTGAGATGCCTCTATTAAACACAAGAAACCTAAGACAAGACTTAAAGAAAGGTTAATCTTTCCTTAAAGTAAAAAAAGTCCCCAAGATATTGGGAACTTTCAATCTCTGGGATAGACCACCCTAAATTCTTCCAAAACAACCAGACTTTCCTGACTAAAATGTAATCCAACCTCATGCAACCATTTGCTAAAGAGATCCTCATGAAGCTCTCGCCAATAGGTTAACCTACGGTCTCCTTCACCTTCCTTGTAGGCATGTTTTTCAGAAACCTCTTTAAATGGGATGACCTCAACTTTCGTCGTTTCAATAATACAAATAGCATTCTCCTTACTATCAAGAATGACGCTCAGTTCATTTTCCTTGGGCAATGGTTCATTCCCCACTGCATACAAGTCAAAAGCTGAACTGGTTGCTGTCTTTTGCCCCATCAATACGAGCTCTGCCAAATAATCTGCTTCCACGCCAAAAGCCCAGGCATCAATCTTATCTCCGATTGTCTGATTTAAAATCTTATAGGCTTGCCACATCTGGTCTGATTTCATCAATCTACTCCTGCTTTTACTTTCCTTCCATTATATCAAAAAATGATAGACCAGATGGTACTATCATTTTCATCTTAATATTTAGAATGTTTGTAACCGTAAAAGGCATAAATAACTGAACCGATTAGCACTGCCAAACCAAAGGCTAACCATGTCTGCCAACTGTACTGACTCATAAAGGAGAGACAGACGATAATTGAAATAATAGGCAAGACCGGAACAAATGGAACCTTGAACTCGTCCTTCTGTGGCAAGCCCTTGTCCTTACGAAGAATAATGAGGGCAATAGCCAAGAGAACTAAGTAAGCCAAGGTCGCAATGTTAACCAATGATGCCATGTTGGCCAAGGAGAAGATACCTGCCGAGATAGCTGACAATACGCCTGTCAAAAGTGTCGCATGATGTGGAACCTTATTAGTCTTTGAAACCTTTTGGAAGGTTTGAGGAAGGAAACCATCACGCGCCAGGCTATAAACCATACGGCTAAGGGCGTAGGCCATTGAAATACATACCGTAATCAAGGTCATAATAGCAACGACAGAGACGTAGTTGGCTGCCCAAGAAATCCCGATATAGCGAAGGGCATAAGCCACGGCATCATCAACATTCAACTTGGTATAGTGAACCACTCCTGTCAAGACCAGCGAAACCACTGCATAGAGTGAAGCCACGATAATCAAGGCAAGAACGATACCTCGAGGAACGTTCTTTTGCGGCTCTTTAATCTCATCTACGGTCATAGAGATAGACTCAAAACCAAGAAATCCAAAGAACATGAGGGAGGCACCTGCCATAATCCCATTTTTTCCTCCATAAATCTGACCAAACCCAAATGGTGCAAAATCTGCCCAGTTGCTAGGATTCAAATGGAAGAGGCCCACTAAGATAAAGACCGCCAAGGCTGAAAACTTGAGCACTACCAAGAGGGAGTTCAAACGAAGGGCCTGCTTGGAATTCATGAGAAGAAGAGCCGTCACCAAGACCAAGACCAAGACTGGCAAAAGATCAATGTAAGTACCTTGACTGGGATTGAAAGGTCCACTGATAGCTTGAGGCAACTTAAGACCAAAGCTAGCAAGTAGCCCCTTGAGGTAAGCACCCCAACCAGAGGCAACACTGGATACGGCATTCATAAAGACAATCATGGTCAACCAGCCACCCATCCAGGCAGGATACTCCCCCCAGACAGCATAGAGGTAACCATAGACACCACCGGCTGATGGGTAACGTGAGGCAAACTCGGCAAAGAAAATCGCTGACATCCCAACACACACTGCTGAAATCAAGACTGAAATAATCAGGGCAGGACCAGCCAGAGTCGATGCCGCGGTACCAGTAATCGTAAAGATTCCTGTACCAACCATGGCACCGATTCCCAGCAGGACCACATCCCTAAGGGTCAGATGTCGTTTCATCTCAGTCTGAGCGAGACCGACATCCTTTTTACGAAAAATACTCATTTTTATACTCCATTTTTTGCAAAATACCGAACTATTATACCATATTTCTTGGTCTAAATGGTCCTTTTTCTGTATTTTTATACTTTTATTGGTGAATGCTATGTTGAAGATGGGGACTCCTAATGCTTACTTTTTAATTTTCCATACATCTCGATTAAAAGGAGCTTACTAAAGTGGTCATTTATCATTCTTTTTTGTTTCTCAAATCCTTACCTAGAAAGAATTTTCAATTTTTAGAAAAAAACATGAAAATCTTATGAATGCGTTTGATTCTTCTAATGAAAGATGTTAGAATGGGGTCATTAAAAAGGAAAAGGGGAACTTTTATGGAAAATAAAGTTCATTTTAAACTTCATAAAGTGAAAAAACAATGGGTTACCATTGCCGTGTCTGGTTTGGCACTTGGTGCCTCATTGATTGGAGTTGGTGTCTCTGCCGACGAGCAAGCTACAAATCAAGTTACCTCAGCTAGCACGCCTGAAAGCGTCAGTCAGGATCCTGAGCTTGTTGTCACAGAAACAACTGTAGCTACGACAAAAGCTGATCAAGGCGCAACCAATAAGGCAACTGATACAACTGCTACTGTCACAACTGATAAGCAGCCAGTCCTTAAGGAAGACCAAGCAAGTAGCACTTACAATTTGTCTAGTGGCGAAACGAGAACCGCTACCTCAACTTCAGAAACAGCTAGCACAGTCACCGAAGTAAACAGTCAAGCACCGGAGTCTGTTGAAACTACTGTCGTTTCTGGCGGTCAATTCAAGAGCGATGCTGAGGGCAACTGGTACTA
>OAVL01000086.1_pt1 | contig 40739 bp, 37 predicted proteins | sample 1476411 | NCBI WGS metagenome assembly OAVL01 (sample SAMEA2580095, study PRJEB22360) | human gut metagenome | biome: human gut; feature: human-associated habitat; material: faeces | place: Denmark | collected 2008/2010
GTTTTCTAGGCAATTTCCAATCTAACGGGTGTTGCACTTTCATTTAGACAACGGGTTTTAATGACAAACGATAAATTATGGTATAATGCAAGTATGAGTTGCTTGGTTTGCGCAATGAAGCGGAGGCTCAATCATGGCAACGACAAAGAAACTATCCTTCGGTTTGGATAAGGCCGGTGGCGCGGCCTTGATCCTGGCCCGCATCGGTGCCGCGCTCCTATGGATCATCGCAGCGCTCGCGGCCGTGGTGTGGGTGGTATTCCTCATTTCCCCGCGCTCGTTCGCCGCGAACTTCGGCAGTGTCGACCTGAATGTCGGCGGCGCGTTCACCCTCAGCATCAAGGGCGACTTGTTGGACTACTCCTATAATCTGCAGAACTTCCACGACGGTCCCGTCAACATGGTAGCTACCATCTCCACCGGTCTGGCGAGAATGGTGGTCTACGCTCTACTGGCCTTGGCGTTCTCCGAAATGGCCGCACTGTGCAAGGATTTGACGGTGTGGCTTGCAGACGGCAGGGATGCCACGCCTTTCCAAGGCATGGTGTCCGACCGGTTGAACAGGGCTGGCTGGTATCTGATTGTCGCGCCGATTGTGGGTCTGGTGAACTTCATCGTATGTTTCCTGGCTGGCACGGGCGGCAACTGGGGCTTATGGATGAGCGGCATGATGGTGATGATTGGCATTATCCTGTTGCTGATTGCGCGCATCTTCGATTATGGCATGGGTCTGCAACGGGAAGTCGACGGTCTGCTGTGAGGGGGAAGAGCGCCGTAGGCCCGCGTGGCGCCGGTCCGAACAGGGCCGGTCCGAACACCGAGGGCCCGAATGAGGACAGCCTGAACATCGTTGATTCGAGCGAGACCGGCCTGAATACGGCTGACTCAAACTCCACCGGTCCGGCCGGCATAGGCCATATCGTCCTGCGCCTCGACCGCATCATGGTCGAGCGAGGCCGCTCACTCAACTGGCTGGCCGATCAGGTGGGCATCACCAACGTGAACCTTTCCAAAATCAAAAACAATCGCGTTTCCGCCATCCGCTTTTCCGCCCTCGCCGCCATCTGTGCGGCATTGGATTGCCAGCCCGGCGACATTCTTGAATATGTGGATGGCATTTCGGGCGATGCGGACGATGCGAATAGCAAGTAATCGCACGCATGCCAACTCTTCTCCTCCTGGCCTGTGATTGATTGACAATCAGGGATTACATGCCAAATGGGAGAGATAAACATGTGGAGGTTGGATTGGATGGGTGCAGAAGTTGCGAATTGGCCCCATCCAAATTGGACTGGTTTGGGTGGGGCCAATCCACTCCGTTCAATAATGAAGCGCGATACCAAGCAGCGTCGAACGAAGGGAAACTCATGACGCAGAATCGTGCGGAACTCAACCGTAATTTGGCCCAGATGCTCAAGGGCGGCGTGATCATGGACGTCACCACGCCCGAGCAGGCGAAGATCGCTCAGGACGCTGGTGCCTGCGCGGTGATGGCGCTCGAGCGCATCCCCGCCGACATCCGTGCCGCCGGCGGCGTTTCCCGCATGAGCGACCCGGCCATGATCAAGGGCATCCAGGAAGCCGTGTCCATTCCGGTTATGGCCAAGGTGCGTATCGGACACATCGCCGAGGCCCGCATTCTGCAGGCCATCGAAATCGATTACATCGACGAATCCGAGGTGCTTTCCCCGGCCGACGACGTGTACCACATCGACAAGAACCAGTTCGACGTGCCGTTCGTGTGCGGCGCGAAGAACCTGGGCGAGGCGCTGCGCCGCATCGCCGAGGGTGCTGCCATGATTCGTACCAAGGGCGAGCCCGGCACCGGCGACGTGATTCAGGCCGTGCGCCACATGCGCACCATGAACAAGCAGATCCGCGAGCTCGTGGCCTTGCGCGACGACGAGGTCTACGAGGCCGCCAAGCAGCTGGCCGTGCCCTACGACCTGGCCAAGTACGTGCACGACAACGGCCGTCTGCCCGTCGTGAACTTCGCCGCCGGTGGTGTGGCCACCCCGGCCGACGCCGCCCTGATGATGGAACTCGGTGCCGAAGGCGTGTTCGTGGGCTCCGGTATCTTCAAGTCCGGCGATCCGGCCAAGCGCGCCGCCGCCATCGTCAAGGCCACCGCCAACTGGCAGGACGCCGATCTGCTCGCCAAGCTGTCCGAAAACCTAGGCGAAGCCATGGTCGGTATCAACGAGGACGAGATTCAGACCATCATGGCCGCTCGCGGAGAGTGACGGGAGTCGAAGCCGGAGAGGACAACATGGTTGTAGCTGTTGAATACATTTCCAAAGAAGAATCCGCAGACGCCGAAACCGCCACGCACGGCGTGACCGGTATTCTGGCCGTGCAGGGCGCGTTCGCCGAACATGCGGCGGTGCTCGACAAACTCGGCGCCCCGTGGAAGCTGTTGCGCGCGGCCGAGGATTTCGATGAATCCATCGACCGGGTCATCCTGCCTGGCGGTGAATCCACCACGCAAGGCAAACTCCTGCGTTCCACCGGCCTGTTCGAGCCGATCGCCGCCCACATCAAGGCAGGCAAACCGGTGTTTGGCACTTGCGCCGGCATGATTCTGCTGGCTAAAAAGCTCGACAATGACGACAACGTCTACTTTGGCGCGCTCGACGCCGTCGTACGCCGCAACGCCTATGGTCGTCAGCTCGGTAGTTTCCAGGCTACTGCCGATTTTGGTGCAGCGGATGATCCGCAGCGTATCACGGACTTCCCACTGGTATTCATCCGCGGACCGTACGTGGTGTCGGTCGGACCCGAAGCCACGGTCGAAACCGAAGTCGATGGCCACGTGGTGGGCTTGCGTCAAGGCAACATCCTCGCCACCGCCTTCCACCCGGAACTCACGGACGATACCCGCATCCACGAGCTCTTCCTGTCGCTGTAGTCGATTCGTCTGCCGTTAGACTGGTATCCGATTGACGAATCAAGGAGACGATCTGCCATGCAGCTTGAGCTGAATCGACGCAGCAAGGTGCCGATGTACCGGCAGCTGGCCGCCGAGCTGCGTGAACAGATCGTCTCCGGCGCGATGGCCGAGGGCTACCGCCTGCCTCCCGAACGCGAGCTGTCCTCACGTCTCGAAGTCAATCGCACCACGGTGTTGCAGGCGTATCAGCAGCTCAAGGACGAAGGTCTTATCGCCTCCAAAGTCGGCAAAGGCACGTTCGTGCTGCCGTTGCAGCATATTGAGACTGCCCGGATTCCTGTAGTGAGACATGAGCCGATTGACGAGGAGCCGAAACCGAGCGTTGTGCGGCCGCCGTGGTCGGTGTTGTTCTCCGACTATTCCAACCGATTCACCTACCACGACATTGCCTCGGCCGAGCGGGCGCAACGCGGCGATACCATCATCGACTTTGCCACCGGCTCGCCTAATCCGGCGGATATTCCCGACGATTTGTTGCGTTCAGTGAGCATTGAAGCGTTTGAGTCGCGCGAATTCGACGGTCAGCCAGAATCGCCTATCGAAGGATTCGATGAACTCCGCGCATTACTTGCCGAGCATATGAGCACACGCGGCGTGCAGTGCGATGTACGAAACGTGATGGTGCTTTCCGGTTCCGAGCAAGGCATCGATCTTATCGTGCGTGCATTCGTCAATCCTGGCGACTGCGTGCTGGTCGAACAATCCACGTTCTTCCCGGCATTGCAGACCTTCCGCTCGGCGGATGCGCGCATCATCGGCGTTCCAGTGGACGAGCACGGTATGCGTACAGACCTGTTGGACGGCTATTGCGCGCGATTCCGGCCCAAGCTCATCTACACCGTCCCGACGTTCCAAAACCCCACCGGTACCACGCTGCCGCCCGAACGACGCAGCGAACTCATCGACGTGGCGCGGCGCTATCAGTGTCTGATCGTGGAAGACGATGCTTACGGCGATTTGTGGTACGGCGGGGAATCGTCCGACGCACATCGCCCCATACCGCTTAAGGGCATGGAGAATGCGGGATACGTGATGTATTTGTCGACGTTCTCGAAAACCGTCACTTCGGGCCTGCGCACGGGATGGGTTGTGGCCGACCCGCATGTGATTAACCGGCTGGCGGCTCTGCGGCGCATGGTCGACCAGCATACGAGCACGTCATCGCAGCGCATCTGCCTGGAACTGCTTAAAGAAGGCCGCGTCGCCGAACATTTGCGCGGTTTGATTAAGGCTTACCGCATTCGACGAGATGCAGCAATCGCAGCATTGGAGCGGTATGCGCCGGATGAAGTGTATTGGACCGTGCCTGCAGGCGGCTACTATATTTGGGTTTCCTTACCGGACGGCGTGCGCTCTCTGGATGTATTGGAATCCTGCCGTTCCCAAGGCGTCACGTTCATGCCGGGCAGCGTGTTCGACGTTGACGAAATGGATGATTCCCACATCCGTCTCAACTTTGTGCGCCCGGATGCTGCTGACATTGATACCGGCATTCGAATCATTGGCGAGACGATAGCACAGATGTAGCCAAGTGACTGGCTCATTGCGGTTGTCGAGTTTTTTTGATGGATGCATACCCACATCGATGGGTGCATTCGACGAATGAATAAGCGAGGAAGCCATCATCAGTTCGCTGTGGCATGCGCATAGCGTTGTCGGGCGAACGGGGCAGACCACGTGGTCGTTGCGTGACCTGGCCGATCGAGCCGGCATCGCATTGCCCCTGGCGTAGTGGCGAGGTGGCGCAGTAACGAGTCACGCCATCGCGAGCCGATGATGCGAAATGCGGAACCGGTCGCGGCCATCAACGGCTATCATACATGCGGAAGCAACGATACGTTGGCGTCAGCACATCCATCTGACTCCAGAAAGGGACACGATATGACCACATCCTCCGTTTCGCCGGTGACCACTGAACTGGCGGGCAGCGAAACCGGCATCACGCTTGTCATTCACGCCGGAGCGGGCAGTCGTGGCAAGCACAGCACGCCTGAACGCATCGCCCAGGTCGAACTTGATCTGCAGCGCGCCCTCGATGCCGGATACCAGTTGTTGGAATCCGGAGCACCGGCGCATGAGGCTGTGGTCGCCGCCATCCACGTCATGGAAGACGCTCCCGAATTCAACGCCGGCCGTGGTGCCGCCCTGACCAGCGATGGCATCGCCCAGATGGACGCCTGCCTGATGACCGGCGATGGCGAGGTCGGTGCGGTCACCGGCGTAAGCACCGTGAAGAACCCGATCGATGCGGCGCGTGCCGTCAAAGAGCAGACCAAGCATGTGCTGTTCGCGGACCCGACCGATGCCGAGATCGCCGATTGGGGCGTCGCGACCGAAAGCAACGAGTACTTCATCACCGAACAGCGTCGTCAGTCCTTGGCCGAGGCTCAGTCCGGTGGCGATGAGTGGGAGAAGCATGGCACCATCGGTGCCGTGGCGCGCGATGCCGAGGGCAATATCGCCGCTGGCACGTCCACTGGCGGCATCACCAACCAGATGCACGGTCGTGTGGGTGATTCGCCGCTGCCTGGTTGCGGCACGTTCGCCAACCAGTCCACGGTGGCGGTGTCCTGCACCGGCATCGGCGAGGCGTTCATCAAGGTGGTCGCCGCCCATCAGGTGTCGGATCGTGTGCGTTTCTCCGGCGAGAACGTCGAGGATGCCGCGACGGCCACTTTGGACGAAGTCGCCGCGCATCATGGCGATGGCGGCATGATCGTTCTGCCGGCGGTCGGCCGTGGCGTGGTCGCCTACAACAGCGAGATGATGAACTTCGGATACCGTAGCGCGCAAGGAGGTAAGGTGCAGGGCTGATTGCCCCCTGTATTGCGGCATATATCATAATGGCCGGTGTGCTGCGGATTCTTGGTAAGGAATCCGCAGCACACCGGCCATTCATGTATGCGGCAAGTGCCGCCGATCAGTGCGGCAGTGCGCGCTACTTGGTGATCGTGTTGTACGTGGGCATGTTCGTGTAATCGAACTGCACGTTCTTCACGTTCTGTGCAGACACGGCGGCGAAACGTTTGACCGGGAATACTGGGGTAATACGCAACTTCATCGCTCCTCTTCCTCGAATGAAACTATGTTCCATTGGTATGAGCCAGCCACGTACGGTATTCGTGTCTGGCCTGCCACACAATGATGCAGCCGTATATACGGGCACAGCATTGCGCGGCAGTTCATTGTATGGAAGACATGCAAACTCAATGTTTCCTTGTCCAAATAAAAAAACGAGCGCGGCTGATGTGCGGCACCGGTCCAAAAACTCATGTCCGCCAGCGCAACGCGACTACGTACCTTATGCTGGTCTGCGCGTAAAATAGAATGGTTGCGATATTGGGTTATTCACGGAGGAATGGATGCGACGCTGGCTGATCAATGTAGCCAAAAATGAGACGATTCTCATCGTCGCCGCAATACTCGCCCTGATTTCGTGTTTCATTGTGCCGCCGGACGCCGATTACAAAAGCTACATTCACGCCAGCACCATCAGCCAGCTCATCTGCCTGATGATTGTGGTGTGCGGATTCCAGCGTATCGGCGTGTTCCGCATCATCGGTTCGCGATTGCTGGAGAAGGTCAGCACCATGCGCGGACTGGTCATTACGCTTGTCGCTTTGACGTTCTTTTCCGCGATGTTCATCACCAATGACGTTGCGCTGGTCACGTTTGTGCCGTTCGCGGTGGCCGTGCTCATCATGGCTGGGCAAGAGGATAAGACCATCCTCGTGGTCACGCTGATGACCATTGGCGCGAACGTGGGCAGTATGCTCACCCCGATCGGCAACGCGCACAACCTGTATCTCAAAGCCCTGACCGGCATGCCGACCATGGAATTCCTCGGCATCATGGCACCGTATTCCGGCACGGCGGCCGTGTTGCTGGTCATCGTGATTTCCGTGGTGTTTGGCGGCAAACCGGTCGGCGACCTGGGCGACCTCGAAACCGGCGTGCTGGCTCCCGAGCGCAACAAACACCAGCCCGACGAGATTCGTATCACCGGCTACGGCGCCGGTTATGGCGGCTGGCGCACCATCGTCTACTCGCTGCTGTTCATCGTCTGCCTACTGGCCGTCTCCGACGTGATTCCCCTGTGGGTGATGTGCGTGATCGTGGTCGTCGTGTTCCTGTTCACCGATCGGCGCGTATTCAAATACGTGGATTGGGGACTGCCGCTCACCTTCTGCATGTTCTTCATCTTCATCGGCAACATGAAGCGCGTGCCCGAATTCTACGAACTGGCGCGCTCGCTGGTCGGCGGCCATCCGCTGGAGGTGGCGGTCGGCTCCAGCCAGGTCATCAGCAATGTGCCCACCACGATTCTGCTTTCCGGCTTCTGCGACCAATGGCGCGATCTGATCATTGGCACCAATTTGGGCGGCATGGGTACGCTCATCGCCTCGATGGCCTCGCTTATTTCTTACAAGAACGTCGTGCGCCAATACCCGCACAAGAAAGGCCGGTATCTGGCCGTCTACTCCGCCGTCAACGTTCTGTTTTTGGCCGTATTGCTGACCTTGAGCTGGATCATCGAGCCGAGTCTCTGAGCCGCCGTTGTGGGTTGGGCCGGTCTACCGCGCGTATACGGTGGGGGAGCCGGTCAGTCGGCTCATGGCCGACTGCGGGATGTCGTGGATGCGGCCGATGGTGGCATCCAGCGTGGATACGCCGGCTGCGGTGGCTGTGTTGGATTCAGAGGTGATGCTGGATACGCCGACTGCGGACGATGATACGGACGCAACCATCGGCTGACGATAGGCGTTGGAGTTGCGGGCCAGCCGGGCGAGCGCAGGACGCTGCCTGCGGAACAGATTGATAAACATACCGCACACTCCTTCATCGTTGGCCGGCGGTCTTCTGGCCGCCGTGGATTCCATCCTGCCCTCCTGCGCTTGTATTCGCTATGGGGGATAGCCCCTATTATTCCCTGAATCTGCACGATTCCCCCTCATCCTTGAGGGTGATTCTAACGGCAAAGGCATCGGCCTAATGGCCGATGCCAATCAGCGCGAAACCACCAGCGTGACGCTGTACGGCTTGATCTTCATCGCCAGCAATGAAGACGGCGACGGCAATGTGTAAGCCCGACGTTCCGGCACAATCGCCCCCGAAGCCTCGCCGCGGTATCCGATAGTGGTCTTCGCCGTCGGATTGGCGCTTAACGTCGTCACCTCCAAACGCACCGGTCGCGATGGCGAGGCGCCCAGCCCGGCCAGTCCGCGCGCGATTTCCAACGTCACATCCACCGGGGAATCGGAGATATTGACGATTTTGATGTAACGGCAGGCGTCATCCCTGTCATGCCCGGTGGCGCTGACATACAGATGTTTGGCGGGGCGTGACGCGGTCTGCTCGATGGACACGGCATACGTCGTGTCGCCCAGATGCGTGGAAAACAGCCGCTCCACCTCATAATTCACCGTGGGGTTCACATGCGCCGGATTGAATTCGATAAGATTCTGCGCCCACCCCTTAGCCGGAATATGCGCGAGCAGCGGCGCATAGGAGGTCATGCGCACCACGTCGGAATTGCGCTCGCAGCCGGTCAGGAACGCGGCCTCGCCGAGTGCCGACTTCCACGTGTTCGCGCCTTGTTCGGTCTGTGGTTGGCCGGCAAAATAGCCGTTGGCTGAATATTCGCCGAAATAGACGCCGGCGCCACAACGCGGGTAAGCGTCGAATCGTGACGCCTGGGATGCAAACCATTCGGGGGAGTGGCAGGAATGCTCGTCGACGATAATCGCGTCACCGGTGGCGGAATCATGTGCCCCGGAATCGGTTGCGGCCAACGCTCGCGCATGGTCCCAGCTGCGCTTCATCGCCGGCTGGAAGGGGAACAGTCCGGCGCTCATCACACACAGCATATCCGGGTATCGTTCATGAATGGCCTCGCTGATCATGTCAAACTTGGCCACGTAGTCAGCCCCGAAGTTTTCGTTGCCCACGCCGATCATGTCCAAGCCGAACGGCTCAGGATGGCCCATATCACGCCGGACCGCGGCCCACGAGCTGGACTCCGGATCGCCATTCGCGAATTCGATGAGGTCCAGGTAGTCCTGAATCACATTGTTGCGGAAGGTGGCCGAATTGATATCCATGTGGCGCGGATCTCGGCCGGGCGACTGGCATGCGATGCCGGCGAACAGAGTAGGCAGCGGCTTGGCCTTGAGGTCCTCGCACAGGCAGAAATATTCATAGAAACCGATCTGATAGCTCTGCGAATAGCTGGAACCATCCGGCATCTTGAACGACCACATCGAATACTGTTGGCGTCGCGCGGCCAGAGAGCCGACGGTATCCTTCCAGCGATACTCATTGCCGGGCGTCACACCTTCGACGATGCAGCCGCCGGGGAATCGCAGAAACGCTGGATGCAACGCCTGAATGGTCTCCACCAAATCGCGGCGCAGCTTGCCGTAACGCCATTTCGGGTCGCCCGCGCCCCAATAGTCCGCATCCATGAACTGCACCAGATCCAGATCGAACGTGGTGCGTTCGCCGGCGTCAATGGTGATACGCAGCTTGCCGTAATCGGTGTTCAGTCCGGTTACGTCGGCGTTGAACCGGTACCAGCCGTCACGGCCGATGACGATGGCACCATCCGACGAATCCGGACTGATCGAAACGCCGGAATCCTGCGCATCGGCCCCATCGTCCTGCCTCAGACCGGTCTCTTCCGTATCGTCAAGCGGATCAGAGTCCACGATATACGACAATCGAGTGATACTGGTGAGCGGCAGGCCGTACCTATCGACCACGCCGACGGACAGCTCGGCCCGCCCATGAACCGGACGTACCGCGAGACTGACGGAATAGGTGTGGTCGGCGACGATGGAGAACGCGGGCTCGCCCCCGTTGTCGCCGCCTCCGTTATAGCCGAGGTTTTCCAGATATGCAGGGCCGGTTTCGGAAGGAACATCGGACGTGATGCGAGCGTATCGGCTATGTGCGTGAATTGGCGGGGCGGGGCAGTCGGTGGTCACCCGCTGGCCGTGAATCCCGCGTATCTCACTGCCAAGGCTGGCGGCGGAACAGTTGATGAAATCCCAGAAACGCAGGGAATCGGCCTGCGTACGCCACCGTTCGGCACCGGCCATACGCCACGTGTGATGGTCGAGATAAACGCCGTCAAAACTGTAGTTGTTCACCATGTTGGCGTTCAGCCCGCCATCCGCACCATGGTTGATGTCCTCGAAGAACACGCCGTACAGTCGCCCGCTTGTGTGATGGGTGGGGCTTCCCACGCTAATCCGCACCATGGTTTCGATTGTAGAGGGAATGGAGCGGAAAGGTAAACGGAAGAGTTCGCTCACCGTTCATGTTGCGGTCAATCCAAGTCGACTGTTCGCCGGTATACAGCCGGTAACCTCGAAACAGGAATGGAAAATACGGACGACTAGGAGCGCGGCTGTGCAATCCTCGGTGGGAATACGTGAGCGCATCGACCACGTGTATCCGTCGCTGCGTCCGGCGGAGCGCGCCGTGGCCCAGTATATTCGGAATCATATCGAGGAGGCGGCCGACCTGACCGTCGGTCAGATGGCCGACATCGCCCACGTCAGCCAGCCGACGGTGATTCGGTTCGCCCGCAAGCTCGGCTTCGGCGGTTACCGTGAACTGCGGTACGTGTTGCGCAACCCGGCCGCCGAACACAAAGTGACCTTCAATCCGCTGGCCGGATTCGATCTGAATCCGTGGGATGGCAAAGATGAGATTCCCGGTAAAGCGGCCGATGGCGCGAAGGCGCTGATCGACGAGCTGCACAGTGCGTTGGACCCCAAGGCCTATCGCAAGGCGGTCGCCCTACTCGCCGAATCGGAGTTCATCGACATTTTCGGCGTGGAGAATTCGTTGACACCGGCGATGGATCTGTTCACCAAGCTCGGCTACCTGGGACTGACATGCCGTCTCAATACCGACGCTTACCTGCAGCAGATCGGTGCCGGGCACCTGCCCCACGGCGCTGTGGCCGTCGCCTTCTCCCATTCGGGCAGTTCGGCGGATACGGTCAAAGCGTTGCGATTGGCGAAGTCGCATGGCGCGAAAACCATCGCCATAACCAATGCCATCGGCGCGCCGCTGGCCAGCTGGGCCGACGTGACGTTGCTGACGGGTCGTGACTCGCACACGATCTATGGCAATGCGATTTTCTCGCGCGTGGCCGATACCGCGCTCGTGGACATGCTGTACATGGGCGTGATTCTGTCCGACTACGGCCGTTTCTCCACCGCGCTCGACGAATCCGGTCGCATGATTCGCGACCGCGTATTCGAGAACTGAGCTGCTGCTTTATCGCGCCTTGGGCCGTATTGCTCTGGTCGTTGCTGCTTGGGTTGTTGACGATTTGGTCGTTGTCGCCCTGGTCGCTACCGTCCTGAGGCATGTGCCAGCGAATACGTAGTGGACTTGGCGTGCGTATGACGTTCGATCTTGCCGCTCAACTCCAGCTGGTCCAAGAGCTGCGTCATCTGATCCTTGTTCAGGCCAAGCGCTTTCTGCATGGTTTTACGGCTGAGCTTCACACCGCGGAACGCGAGGAAATTGAGCGTGAACTGTTCCAACGTTTGAGGCGACGGTTCCAGCGTCGCCGTATCAAGCGGGCGGGTACTGGCCTGATCGTCACCGTCCGGGCGTTCGCCGAATCCACTGCCGAGAATCAGCGTCTGCAGTGGCGCGCAGCCGATGATGCGTGCGCCGGCCAAAGCATCTGCGGCGTTATCCGTCATGCGCTGAATCGTGGGGAATGAGTACATTTTGGCATGCTGTGCTTCGTCAGTGGTGCTGGGCGCGGCGGAAGCATCGGCATCGGTCCGATGCGAGGACGCGGCCTCGGCCGATACAGGGATAGGCAGTACCATTGCCACCGAAGTGGGGCCCACGCGCAGTTGCGGACTGACCGCGCTCTGCGCGTAGGCGTCCATAATGCGTTGAATGCCGGTACCGCAGTTCTCGCAGAGGCCCAAATCGGCGAACAATTCAGCCAAACGCGGGGTGCGTGGCTGGCATACGCCGTTGAGTAGATCGTTGATTTCCAAACCATCGGTCAGGCCGCCGAGCGACACGATTTCCAAGCGGGAATCGAAGATATTGATCAGTGTGGGGCCGGAATACGTGTAATCGCGATGTTCCAGTGCGTTGACCAATGCTTCGCGCAGGGCTATGGCCGGGTATTGGCCGGATTCGTTGATGCCGTTCAGCAGGGCGCTGGCTTGGTCGAGCTGGCGCAGCACCGAGCCGGTGAATGTGTGACGTTCGCGAATGGCGTTTTTGCCATTGCCCTCGAAAATGGTGGCCTTGATAACGAACGGGCATTGGTTGGACAGCAGGGTGGCAAGCGACGATTCGGTGGTGCTGGTGAAGGTGTTGTTGGTGCCGGTGTTGGTGATGCTGCCGGCGGGGACATTACCGGCATCGGCAGAGACGGATGCAGCCATGTTGGTCACAACCGGGCTTTCCCAATCCTTGCCTTCACTGGCAAAACGACCCTGTGCGTATGTGAAAGTGAGCTCACCGCTATCGCCTGCGACGGTCTGGCCCGATGCGGCGTGATCTACGTTGCTCTCCGTTGTCCCCATATCGCCGATGGTACCGGTGCAAGCCGACGTTACGCCGAGGTGTTTTACACCCCTACGGCTAGACTTACACGAGTTTGGCCCCGTAGCTCAGCTGGATAGAGCATGTGACTTCTAATCTCAAGGTCGACGGTTCGAGCCCGTCCGGGGTCACGATGTAATAAGCCCTTGGTCCCTCATCGTTTGTGAGGGGCAGGGGCTTTTGAATATTATGCCGGTCTGGGTCCGTCTGGAGCCTGAACTGTCGACCTTGAGATTAGAAGTCACATGCTCATCACCACCATCCGGGAACACCCTTAAGGGGTGCGTCTCCTGCATAACGGCTATACTCTGACTTGAGATGTGCTGGATAATAACCAGCTATCGCGCGTCCGCCAATGGCGACGAACGAGGGAAGAAGGCCCGTGCCACGAGCAATCATCGAGGTAAGAAACCTACGCAAGGAATACCCCGTCGAGGATGAGACGGTGGTGGCGCTTGACCGTGTCAATCTCAGTATCCCGCAAGGCCAGATCTGCTGCATTTTCGGCGAATCCGGCTCCGGCAAATCCACGCTGCTCAACCAGTTGGCCGGCATGGAAAAACCGACGCGCGGCGGCGTGAGAATCGGCGGCGTACCCGTCAGCAAACTCGACGAGCGTGAGCTGGCGGCCTTCCGCCAGAAGCATCTTGGCTTCGTATTCCAGTCGTACAACCTGCTGCCCAATCTGACCGCGCTCGAAAACGTGGCAATGCCGCTGATGTTCCGCGGCGTGCCCAAGGAACAGCGCGAACGTGCGGCGCGTGGCGTGCTCACAAGGGTCGGGCTCGGCCATCGTCTCAGCCATTACCCGCGCCAGATGTCGGGAGGCCAACAGCAGCGCGTCGGCATCGCCCGGGCGTTTGTGACCAAGCCCGAGGTGGTGTTCGCCGATGAGCCGACCGGCAACCTTGACTCTAAAACCAAAACCGAGGTCATGACGATGATCTGTGCATTCGCCCATGACTTCAACCAGACCATCGTGCTGGTCACACACGATCCGCAGATGGCTTCATACGCCGACCGCATCGTCACCTTGCTCGATGGCCGCATCACCAGCGATCGGCTCAACACCGACCTTTCCCGCCCAACTGTTCCGTCCACGCCGTCCGCCCAAAGAACCCAAGGAGTTGACCGATGAAGCACCTCTCCCACCGCACCATCGCCATCATCGTCGCGTTGCTCTCCACGCTGTCACTGGCACTTGCCGTCATCTCCCTTCCGCACCAGGCGTACGCAGTCGACGGCACAGACGGCACAAGCGGCACGAACAGTACGTCTCAGGGAAGCGACGGCGATTCCGCGCCGATCGCCGGCCCGGTGCCGAACATCATCGTCACCAACTTCACCTATGGCGGCGATTCCGTGGCCGCCGGCGCCGATTTCAACCTCGACTTCACCTTCCAGAACATGGGTCAGGTGGCGGTGACGAACATGGTCATCACCGTGGACGGCGGCGAGAGCTTCGCCATCGCGGGAGGCACGAACACGTTCTACGTCGACGCGCTGTGGGGCGGTTACGCCATGACGCAAAGCGTGCCGATGCAGGCGCTCGCCTCCGCGAAAAGCGGTGCCCAGCCCGTGACCGTGAACTTCCGATACGAGTATGTGGACGCCAGCGCCCGCTCCTCAAGCCAGTCCGATGTCAAGATTTCCGTGCCGATCAGTCAGCCTGACCGGTTCGAAATCAGTGATCCCGTAGTGCCCGACCAGGTGATCGCCGGTCAGGAAAACACGGTCACGATGGAATATGTGAACAAGGGCAAAGGCGATATCGCCAACGTCGAGGCCACGATGGAGGGCGAAGGTTTCGATGCCACGATGAAAACCCAGTACGTGGGCAATGTGGCTTCCGGCGCCACCGGCACGATTGGTTACGTCTTTACGCCGCACGCGTCAGGCGAGCTGAAGACCACGCTCAAAGTCACGTACGAGGATTCCGACGGGCAGACCAAAACCAAGGAATTCCCGCTCGCCATACCCGTAACCGATATGCAGCCGGTGGATGATTCCGACATGGCCGATCCGAACATGGACCAGAGCGCCAATCAGGGATTGCCGGTGCTGGTGTATGTGGTCATCGTCGTGATCGCCGTGGTCATTATCGTGGTGATTGTGCTGCTCGTGCGTCGCCGGCGCAAGCAGAAGGCCAAGAAGAACGATATTGATGAGGACTGGGATGATTGGTCCGAAGGCAAGGATGATAAGACCGATACCGACGTGACGGATGGTGCTGCGGCAGACACCGCTCCTATTGCACCAGCCTCACCAGCCTCACCGGCCGGCCCGTCCCACAAGGCCTGAAAGGCCCGACCATGCGATTCGGCGACATACTGCGGCTTTGCAGACAAAACCTATGGCGGCGTAAATCCCGTACGATTCTGACCGTGCTGGGCGTTATCGTCGGCTGCTGCTCGATTGTGCTCATGGTCTCTTTGGGCCAGGGCATTAACGAGCAGAACGAGAAGATGCTCAAATCGATGGGCGATCTGTCCATCGTCACCGTGTACACCAACGGTTATGCCGGTCCGATGGGCGGTGGCGGTTCGTCCGAGATGGGCGATACCAAGCTCGACGACAAGGCCGTGGAATCCTTCCGCGCGATGAGCGGCGTATCCGGCGTGACGCCGATGATGAACTTCCCTTATAACGTGACGGCCAGAGCCGGCGCGGGCGGCCGTTACCTCTACGATTACGTGCAGATCATGGGCATCGACATGACCCAGTTCGACCAGATGGGCTACAAGCTCGTCGGTGGCGAGAAGCCGGTCAAAAAGGATCAGGTGCTTGCCGGCGAATGGTTCGCCTATGGTTTCATGGACACCCTGAAGAACGGCGAACAACGCACCAGCACACGCGGCGGTCAGTATTCCTCATGCACGTTTGACCAGACCACCGGCCAGTGCGAGGAAGACCAGGACGAGGATCCGTTCTTCGATCCGCTCGCCACGCAAATCAGTCTGACCACCGGCACCAATTATCAGGGCGACCAGTACACCATGAACATGTACGGCGGCGGTGGCGGCACAGGCGGTGCGGGTGGCGGTGGCGGCGCGGGCGGCGCAAGCGGCAGCGCCGCGGGTCAGTCGGAAAACGTCACCCTCGATGTGCTGGCTTCCGGCATTGTGGCGGGCGACTACAACAAGGGCTATGCCACCTCCGACGGTCTGGTCATGGATTTGCAGGCGTTGAAGGAACTGGCCGCCAAAGTCGATCCAGCCGCCGCCAAAAAAGCCACCGCCTATGATCAAGTGCTGGTCAAGGCCGCCGACCTCAAGTCCGTGCCCGAAGTCGAATCACAGATCAAAGCGTTGGGCTACGAGACCTCCTCCTATGAAGACATGCGTAAGTCGTTGGAAGAACAGTCGCGCGCGATTCAGCTGATTCTGGGCGGTATCGGCGCGGTTTCGCTGTTGGTTGCGGCCATCGGCATCGCCAACACAATGGTTATGTCCGTAACCGAGCGCACGCGCGAGATCGGCATTATGAAGGCGCTTGGCTGCTACGTTCGTGACATTCGCGTCATGTTTCTTGCGGAGGCCGGCGCGATCGGATTCTTCGGCGGATCGATCGGCTGCGTGCTGAGCGGACTGATATCGCTGGGCATCAACGTTGTCGGCGCGTTGTATGCGGGCGGCATGAGCGGCGGCATGTCTGGCGGTATGGTCAGCGGTGCCGGCGGGGGCTCCGGCGACGGTACCGGTGGCGGAACATCTATCTGGACCATACTCTGGCAGGCGATAGTTGGTGGCGAGAATGTGACCCGTTATTCGGTGATTCCGTGGTGGCTGTTCCTGTTCGCCGTGCTGTTTTCCACGCTGATCGGCTTGCTATTCGGCTTCGGCCCGGCCAATAAAGCCGTTAAAATCCCGGCCCTAGACGCCATCAAAAACAACGAGTGATCGCCTCTGTCACCTGCTCCACCGTTAGTCCATAACGTTCGTTCAGTTCGCCCAGCGACACGCGGTCGGTAAATTCCTTGGCTGCGCCGAAGTTCAGCACACGAGGATTACGGCTGCCGTCCGAGACATGATGATTCGCATAATATGCGGTCACTTTCTCGCCCCAGCCGCCTTCAAGCTGCCCGTCTTCAAGGGTGATGACCTGCTGGTGGCCATCACGCAACGACTCCAGTACGTCTGAATCCAGCGACGTGCACTGGCGCGGGTCGATAACCGTTGCCGTGATGCCATAATCGTCAGACAATGCGGCGGCCGTCTGCTCCGCCAACGGATACGCATTGCCCAGTCCGATGATCGCGACTTGCGAGCCCGTCTGATTGACCCGCCAATCCAGCATGTGACGCGCACCGGCATGCTGAGCCGTTACGCTAACGGTCCCGCGGACTGTTGCGGCAGATATGCCCCCGCTGGCGGAGCTGGCGGAGACTGGCAGCGAAGCTGACTGGGGGCGGTCAGCAATCTGCCCACCCGTCACCGGCAGCAGCGTCGCATCCCGCTCCGCCGCCAGAATCGCCTCGCCCGGCACCCGAATCACCGCCGGACCAGCAGGGGCGTCCGCCGAACCGGCCGGCGCGGTAGCCCATGCCAAATCAGCCAGATAGTCGCGAGCCGAAGTCGGCACCAGCATCGTAACCCCTGGAATATTGGAGAACATCGTCACGTCATACGCGCCGGAATGCGTATTGTCCGAACCGGACAAGCCGCCCAGAAAATCAAGTACCGTGACTCGCGAACGGTTCAGGCTCATCTCCTGGAAGAACTGGTCGTAGGCGCGCTGGAAGAAGGACGCCGTGGTGGCCACCACCGGCGTGCCACCCGCCCGTGCGATGCCGGCAGCGTACGCCACGGCATGCGATTCGGTGATGCCCGTGTCTACATAATGTGCGCCCGCGCGCTCTCGGAACTCATGGGTGATGCCGTTCGAGCCCGGCGTGGCGGGGGAGATGACCACGAGTCCTGGCTCGGCGGCGAAACGCGGTTCGAGCGCGGCCATCGCCATTTTGCCGTAATGCTTGCGCGGATCGTCCGGCTTGCCGATTGCGGCATCCGGATTCTGCCAATGCGAGGCCTCGCACTGGCCCTCATGCGGTTCATGATCGGACAGGTTGCAGTGATCCGAATGCCACGGTTCGCTGTGGTTCACGTTATCGGTGGGATGCACGCCGGTGGGGGAGTCGAACGAAACCGGTGAGGCCGAGGCGGTTTGCCGATCTGCGTGAGTCTCCTCACCGTCATATCCTGCGCCCTTCAGCGTATGAATATGGACCACCACCGGATAATCGATATCGCGCACTTCCTCGAAAGCCGCGACCAGCGCGGAAACATCGTTGCCGGCCTCCACATACCGATAATCCAAGCCAAACGCGTTGAACAGATTCGGCTGGGCAGTGCCACCGGACGCGCGCAGACGGGCGAGCGGGCCGTACATGCCACCGAAATCGCCGGCAATCGACATCTCATTGTCGTTGAACACAATGATGAGATTGCCGCCCTGCTCAGCCGCGTTGTTCAGTCCTTCAAACGCCACGCCCGAACTCAGCGAACCATCGCCGATCACGGCGATCACATTGCCGATGCCGCTGTTCGGGCCTTCCATATCGCGGGTTTTCGCCAAACCGCAAGCCAATGAAATCGAGGTACCGGTGTGCCCGAGCACGAACTGGTCGTGTTCGCTTTCGTCGGGGTTGGTGAAGCCGGTCACCTCGCCGAAACGGTTCGGATCCATATACGCGCCGGCCCGTCCTGTGAGCATCTTATGCACGTAGCTTTGGTGGGATACATCGAACACGATACGGTCACGCGGCGAATCGAAGACGCGATGCAGGGCCACCGTGGCCTCCACCATGCCCAGATTGGAGCCGATATGACCGCCGTGTTGGTGGCCATATGCCAGCAGCGTGGCGCGAATCTCGCGGCACAGTTCGGCGAGCTCGTCGGGGGCAAGGGCCTTGACATCGGCCGGGCTGGCAATGCGGCTCAGCAGATGGGAGTCGTCGCCATGGGAAGGGGTAATGCTCGGGGGGATGTCGTGAAGGCGCGCGGCCCCCTCGGCAGCACCGGAGACGGCGAAGGAATCGCTTGAATCAAATCCGTTTCCTGACGCGTTGCGCATACCCTCGAATCTCCCTTCGCTAGTCTTTCCGAAGTTGAATGCTAACGCCCGGCATTGTCCGAGGTCCACATGACGAATCAATGCCCCCAACATCTCCGTAAATGGGTGATTCGTTCGCTGCGCGATGTGGGACAATGAATGCGGTAATTCCTTTTGATACCAAGGAGCGCGCAATGAAGGCCGTATACGCATCCACCGTCAACCATGACGATCCGCTTGCCGCGTTGGCGGTGGGCGAGCAGCCCGAACCCCAGGCCCGCCCGTTCTGGTCGACCGTTTCGGTGCGCGCGGTGACCGTAAACCATCACGACGTCTGGTCGCTACAGGGTGTGGGTCTCGCCGCCGAACAGACGCCGATGATCCTGGGCACCGATGCCGTGGGCGTTCTGGACGAGGACATCCCCGGCAAGCATGGGCTCAAGGCTGGCAGCGAAGTGGTGCTGTACACGTTCGTCGGCACCGATGGCGCGGGCGTGGCCCCGGGCGAGCGCCGCACGATCCTCTCCGAGAAATACCCCGGCACGATGGCCGAGAAGACTGCCGTGCCGTCCGCCAACGTGTTCGCCAAGCCCGCAAACCTCACCACGGCTGAGGCGGCCGCACTCGGCACCAGCTGGCTGACCGCCTACTCGCTGTTGTTCGATGCCGCCGGCATCAAGCCGGGCGACTCCGTGCTCATTCAGGGCGCGGGCGGCGGCGTGTCCACTGCGGCCATCCAGCTCGCCCATGCCGCCGGTCTGGAAGTGTTCGTCACCTCGCGTGACGCGGACAAGCGCGCCAAAGCGCTGAAACTTGGCGCGAACGCCGCGCTGGAGACCGGTGCGCGGTTGCCGCGCAAGGTCGATGCGGTGATCGAGTCCGTGGGGGCGGCCACATGGGGCCATTCGGTGCGGTCGGTGCGTCCCGGCGGCACCATCGCCATCTGCGGCGCCACCACCGGCGACCAGCCCGGTGCGGAGCTCACGCGACTGTTCTTCCAGGACATTCGCGTGCAGGGCTGCACCATGGGTTCGCGCGAGGATTTCGCCCGGCTGCTGCGCTTCGTGGAGCACGCCGACCTGCATCCGGTGATCGATTCCGTGGTCAGCGGGTTGGACGCCGCCCCCGAGGCGTTCGCCAGAATGATCGCCGGCGACATGTTCGGCAAGATCGTTATTGAGCTGTAAGCCTCACAGAATTATGTATTGAGAACGATTCGCTGCGTGGCTTAACTCCGCTATCAGGAGTACAGTGGGCCTTATTCTCAATAACTAGGGAGTAAATGATAATGGCAAATGAATCCAAGCCCGAAGTCGCAGTGGTCATGGGATCGGCCAGCGACTGGGAGACCATGAAGCGCGCCTGCGATATTCTCGACCAGTTCGGCGTCGCCTACCACAAGCAGGTCATCTCCGCGCACCGCACGCCCGAGCTCATGGCCGAGTTCGCGCACAACGCCCGCGCCAATGGCCTGAAGGTCATTATCGCCGGTGCCGGCGGTGCCGCCCACCTGCCGGGCATGATCGCCGCGCAGACCACACTGCCCGTGATCGGCGTGCCCGTGCGCTCTCACGCCCTGTCCGGCTGGGATTCGCTGCTGTCCATCGTGCAGATGCCCGGCGGCATTCCGGTGGCCACCACCGCCGTCGGCAACTCCGGTGCCACCAACGCCGGCCTGCTCGCCGTGCAGATGCTCTCCGCCTTCGAGCCCGAACTGGCCGACAAGCTTGAGGATTACCGTAACGAACTGAAGGAAAAGGTGGCCGAATCCAATGCCCAGCTTGTCTGAAGAAACGGGCGGCCGCGTCTCCATGCTGATGCCGGGCTCGACCATCGGCATCATCGGCGGCGGCCAGCTCGGCCGCATGATGGCTCTGTCCGCCCGCTACATGGGCTTCCGCGTCGGCGTGCTTGACCCAACGCCGAACTGCCCGACCGGTCAGGTGGCCGACTTCCAGATCACCGCCGAGTACGATGACAAAACCGCCATCCATGATCTGGCCGTGCAGTCCGACGTGCTCACCTACGAGTTCGAGAACGTGGACGCCGGCGCCATCGACGAGGTGCGCGGCATCACCGCCACCCCGCAGGGCACCGACTTGCTGCGCGTGACCCAGCACCGCGTGCGCGAGAAGCAGTTCATCAACGACCACGGCACCGCCACCGCACCGTGGCGCGCTGTCAACAACTTCGATGAGCTTGACGCCGCATTGGGTGATATTCATTATCCGGCCGTGCTGAAGACCGTGTCCGGCGGCTACGACGGCCACGGTCAGCTCGTGCTGCGTTCCGACGCCGACTTGGAGAAGATCCGCTCCCGCTCCGACCGTGGTGGTGGCTTCCCGCCGAGCATCCTGGAAGGCTTCGTCGACTTCGCATTCGAGGCTTCGATTCTGGTCTCCGGCAACGGCAAGGACTTCGTCACCTTCCCGATTGTGCGTAACGAGCACCGCAACAACATCCTGCATATGACCATCGCCCCCGCCGAGGTGTCCGAACATGTGGCTCGCGAAGCGCATGAACTGGCGATTCGCCTGGCCAAGGGCTTCGAACTGGCTGGCACGCTGGCCATCGAACTGTTCATCACCAAGGACGATCAGGTCATCGTCAACGAGCTCGCCCCGCGCCCGCACAACTCCGGCCACTACACCATCGAGGCCTGCTCGATGGACCAGTTCGACGCCCACATCCGCGGCATCGCCGGCTGGCCTCTGCCCAAGCCCAAGCTGCTCTCGCCGGCCGTGATGGTCAACGTACTTGGCCAGCATGTGGAACCGACGCGCGCGCTGATCGCCACCCACCCGGAGTGGAATGTGCACGACTACGGCAAGGCCGAAGTGCGCCACGACCGCAAGATGGGCCACATCACCGTGCTCACCGACGACCCGGCCAAGACGGTCGCTGACCTTGAGGCCACCGGCTGCTGGGACGACCTGAAAAAGAAGGCGTGACCTTACCGATGGTTGAACATATCGAACGCCAGACCAAGCAGAAGGACGCGATTCGCGCCGCCTTGGCCGACTGCGAGGAGTTCATCTCCGCTCAGGACCTGCACCGCAGGCTGGAGGACGAAGGCTCGAAAATCGGCTTGGCCACCGTATACCGCCAGCTCAACGCCTTGGCCGATGCCGGTGCCGCCGACACGATCCGCCTGGACGGCCAGCAGCTGTTCCGCCTATGCGGCGACGACGGACATCACCACCACTTGGTGTGCAGGCGGTGCGGCAAAACCGTGGAAATCGACCCGCCCAGCGAGGCTTGGCTGCGCAAAGTGGCCGACGGCCACGGCTTCACCGTTGAATCCCACACCTTGGAGGTCTTCGGACTGTGCTCTGATTGCCAAAAGGAGCAGAAAGCGCAGAAGGCTCAGAAAGCAGTGAGCGAATAACAAATGGGATCGGCTTCAAAGCCGATCCCATTTGTTATTCCGCTGCTATTCCACTGACTTCAGCGCGCCGAGCATGCTGTTTCTTTGAGGTCGTGTTCTGCACGATGCCTTTCACGCCGTCCAGCTTCATGAGCTTGGCGCTGCGCGACTCCACATTGGAGGTCTCGTGGTTCTTGAGCCGCACCATATAGGCGTTCGACTGGTGCTGCTCGCCGAACACGTGCTTATAGCCACCCGAAGTCATGAACATGAAATGCCCGAAGTAGGGAAGCCGGCTTGTCACGCAGCTTGCGTTTGGCCGCTACCCAGGCCGGTACCACGGTGCTCGCCCAGGCCAGCAGGAACGCCGCCAGGGTGATGGCAGGGTGGAACGCCAGCATGACACGCCGATGTAAATGCAAATGATAATAATTCTCAATACATGTTATTCTGTCGTGTTGGTGGCTGGGCGATGATGCAGCAACAGCAGCATCGCCCAGCCGTTCGGCTAATTAGAGAGGAAAACCCAATCATGTCCATCATGTCCAACGCCAAGCGCGCGCTCGCCATCGCGGCCGCCGCGGCGACCCTGCTCTCGATGGCCGCCTGCGGTTCCAGCAACGCCGCCAGCGGCAAGTCCGATTCCAGCGGCGCCGCGTCTTCCGGCAAGATCGAGGTCGTCGCCTCCATCAACCAGTGGGGTTCCGTGGCCGAAGACCTCGGCGGCAGCAACGTCGAAGTCACCAACATCATGACCAAGACCAACGTCGAGGCGCACGATTACGAGCCCACCAGCCAGGATGTCGCCAAGTTCGGCACCGCCAAGGTAGCCGTAGTCAACGGCGCCGATTACGACCCGTGGGCCACCAAGGCCGCCCAGCCGACCAAGGCCACGCTGGTCACCGCCGCCGAAACCGCCGGCATCAAGGAAGGCGACAACCCGCACGTCTGGTTCTCCGCCAAGGTGCGTTCCAACACCGCCGACGCCATCACCGCCGCCTACCAGAAGGCCGACCCGAGCCACAAGGACGACTACGCCAAGCTCAACAAAGAATGGCACGCCAAGGAAGACCAGCTTGAGTCCAAGATCAAGGAGACTTCCGCCAAGACCGAGGGCCTGCCGTACGCCGCCACCGAATCCGTGGCCTGGTACCTGGCCGACGACCTCAAGATGACCGACGCCACTCCGAAGGGCTACGCCCAGGCCTCCGCCAACGAGAGCGAGCCGACCCCGGCCGACATCAAGGACTTCCAGGACACCCTGAAGGCCGGCTTCATCAAGATGTTCGTCTTCAACAGCCAGGAAGCAAACTCCACTATTGACCAGATCACCGGTGCCGCCAAGGACGCCAACGTGCCGATCGTGGAGCTCGCCGAGCAGATGCCGAAGCAGTACACCAACCTGCTCGACTGGATGAGCGCACTGGTCGACCAGTTCGCCGCCGCCGTGAAGTAATGCGGCAGTAGCCGTCAATCCGCAACAGCGATAAGGGGAATAATCAAGTCAGATAGCGAGGCGTTGTCTAGGGGAGAACAGAACACTTCGCTATCAGGGATAGGCTCCTTATATATCAGGGTGCTTCGGGGATGTCCCGAGGCACCCTTTGCGTTAGGGTGAATAGTTAGGAAACGGTAAGAAAAATAGTGGAACTATGGATTTTCCAAGGTTCAGCGGCAACAATATGCCCTTGAAAAGTCACATACGGAAACAGGCGAATGAGCGAGAACACTAGTAATACCACCACAGTGAAACCCCATTTCAAGCTTTGGACCAAAAAGGTCGAAGCCAATGAAGTCACGCCCCAACACCCCCACAAGCCCTTCCCCGGCTGGGTGTACGGCGTGCTCTTCGTTATCTTCGACATCATTGTCGTGACGGCGCTCGAAGTGGGCGTTTCGTCCAGCTCCACCCGTGTGCAGCTGTCCAGTCCGACCGTCGGATTCGGCTTCGTGAGCAAGATGTGGACCGACGGCAATTTCGTATTCGTGCTCAACGTGATACTTGTCGCGTTGCTGTACCTCATGTTGCTGATGCTGTTCAACCGGTTCTGGACGGCAAGCATCGTGATTCTCGCGGTCGGAATCATCGTGGCCGCCATCGAACATTTCAAGGTCGAGATCCGTTACGAGGCCATTCTGCCCGCCGATCTAGGCTTCCTTGGCTCGAACACCGGCAACATGCTCACCTTCATTCCGGCCGGTGCGCATGTGACCATCCTCGTGGCACTCGGCGCGTTCGCCGTACTGCTCGCGCTGATTCTGGTGCTGCGTCATTTCGATGGGCGCAAAGGTCGCATGATTCGTACGGATAACCTGAGCCTGAACCTCACCTCCCGTCTGATTCTTCTGCTGCTGCCGATTCTGGTGTTCGCGTTGTACTGCATTCATGTGAGCACCACCGATTCGCTGGCCAACAAGTTCTCCCGCGCCTTGGGAGACACGCCATCCATGTGGGATTCCGTGTATGACGCGCAGCGCAATGGTCCGCTCGTGGCCTTCACCCGCCAGCTCACCCCGAAGATCATGGACAAGCCGAGCAACTACTCCGAGGAGACCATGAAGAAGGTCGCCGCTCGCTATCAGAAGGAAGCGGAGACAATCAACGCCTCCCGCACCAACAACCTCACTGATTCGACAGTGGTGTACGTGTTGTCCGAATCCTTCTCTGACCCGAGCCGCGTGCCGGGACTGAAGACCAATAAGGATTCGATGCCCAACATCCGCAAGATCAAGGCGGGCACCACCTCCGGCCTGATGCTCTCCTCCGGCTACGGCGGAGGTACGGCCAATCTCGAATACATGGGACTTTCCGGCCTGAGCATGGCCAATTTCGAGTCCTCCCTGTCCAGCCCGTACCAGCAGCTGGTCCCGAGCCAGCATTGGACTCCCACCATCAACCAGCTGTGGGGCGCGCCCGTCAACTCGCTCGGCTACCACCCGTACGAATCCAGCATGTACTCGCGTGCCACGAACTACAAGAAGTTCGGCTTCTCGCACTTCTACACGTTGACCGGTCCGGACGTGATCAAGTATCAGGACAAGATCGACGAGTCGCCGTACGTCTCTGATAAGTCTTCCTATGATTCTGCGTTGGAAGGCATCAAGTCCGGCAAGACGAACAAGTTCATTCAGATCATTACCATGCAGAATCACATGCCCTACCACGAGTGGTATGAGAATAACGACTACACCGCCGAATCCACCACGGGTACGCCGCTGGGTGATGATGAACAGCAGTCGATTGAGACCTATCAAAAGGGTGTGGAGATTACCGATCAGGCCACTCAGGAGTTCCTGAATGAACTGGATGCGCTGGATAAGCCCGTCACCGTGGTGTTCTATGGCGACCACTTGCCGGGCATCTACTCGTCCGCCAGCGAGGATGACAACAACTCCTTGGCCCTGCACCTGACCGATTACTTCATCTGGTCGAATAAGGCTTCCAGCTCCCAAGGCAATAAGGCAAGCGATGCAGCCTACTCCTCGCCGAACTTCTTCGTGGCGCAGGCCGCCGATCACATGAACGCCAAGGTCAGCCCGTATCTGGCGTTCCTGACCGAAATGCATTCCAAGATCGCCGCCATGGAACCGCCTGTGGTCAACAAGATCCAAGGCTGGGATCGTATCCCCGAAGGCCAGAACATCTATCTTGATCAGAACGGCAACCCGATGTCCACCGATGACTTCGACAAGGAAACCAAGCAGTTGCTTGCCGACTACAAGCTCATCCAATACGACATCACCGCCGGCAAAAACTACCTCAAAGACACGGACTTTATGACGCTGCCGTAAAGCAGACAGCCTAGTAGGCTGTCTGTAGGCAGCGTGCGAGCCGACAGACGAGCCAGCAAGGCGCGGGGCGTAGCCCGTCCAAAATTGCAGTAGCGCTGCCGTAAAGCAGGGGGTGCTTTCATGACGAACCAGACTTTCGAACAACTGAAGAAGACTTACGAATCCGGTCGTACCCGGCCGCTGGCATGGCGCCGCGCGCAGCTGAACGCACTACGCCGTCTGGTTACGGAGAACCGTGATGCCTTTGTCTCCTCGGCTATGGCTGACTTGGGCAAGCCCGCGGCTGAAACCGTGCTCATGGAACTGAACCTGGTGGCTGGCGAAGCACAGTTCGTGCGCAATCGTCTGAGCCTTTGGACCGCCCGGCATCCCAAAGCGATGCATTGGATGTTGCAGCCGGCTGCCGGATGGACAATTGCCGAGCCCAAAGGCGTGGTGCTCATCATTTCACCGTGGAATTATCCGGTGCTGCTGGCCTTGGAACCAATGGCTGATGCGCTCGCTGCCGGTAACGCCGTCTGCTTGAAACCGTCCGAGCTTTCACCGAATACGTCCAAGCTCCTTGCTGAGTTGGTGCCGCAATACCTTGACTCCGAGGCCGTGCGCGTGGTCGAAGGCGGGCCCAAGGAAACCGGCGAACTGCTGAAATGCCCGTTCAACCACATCTTCTATACCGGTGGCGGCCACGTCGGCAAAATCGTCATGCGCGCGGCGGCCGAGCATCTGACGCCGGTCACGCTGGAACTCGGCGGCAAGTCGCCATGCTTTGTGGATCGCACTGCGGACATCAATGTGGCTGCACGCCGCATTGCGTGGGGCAAATTCACCAATGCCGGGCAGACTTGCGTGGCACCCGACTATGTGCTCGCCACGCCGGATGTGGCCGAGGCTCTGGCCGAGCGCATCGCCGTAGCCATCACCGAATTCTATGGCGAAGATCCGAAGGCCTCGCCTGATTTTGGTCGTATTATCAACGATCGTCATTTTGAACGACTGTGCAAGCTATTGCCGGTCGGCACCGTGCCGCCTGAGGAGCCGAGCTCGCCGCTGGTGCAGGTGGCATCGGCGGTAGGCGCGGCCATGGATATGGTTGGGCGGCGCTTCAATGCCGTGACTACTGGGCGCGGTGGCGCGGGGGAGATGGCCGGCAGCGCGAACAATGCGGCGAAGCCGACGGCCGGTTCGAATATGGCAGAATTCGGTGGGCGAACCGGCGGGCGGGTGCGAATATGGCAGCCGCTGATGATGGTGCGACTGCCTCGGCCGCTGTTGAGCCGAGCGAGATTCACAAGGTGCCCGGCGTGTTCGGCCTGGCCGGTCGAATCGTTTGCGGCGGCAAGGTCGATCGTGCCGCCCGGTATATCGCGCCTACCGTGCTGTACGGTACGTCGCCAGATGCGCCAGTAATGAAGGAGGAGATTTTCGGGCCGATTCTGCCGATTCTGGTGGTCGAGGATGCCGAGTCCGCAATCCGATTCATCAACAAGCGGTCCCGGCCGTTGGCTGCATATGTGTTCTCGCGCGATCACGAGGTTCGGCTGACTTTCGAACGTCAGACCAGCTCCGGAGCCTTGGGATATTCGCTGCCGTTGGGCCATCTGCTGTCCAGCCGGTTGCCGTTCGGTGGCGTGGGCGCGTCCGGCATCGGCACCTACCACGGCAAAGCAGGCTTCCTCACCTTCAGTCACGTCAAAACCGTGGTTACCAAGCCGCAGTTCCCCGACACTCTGCGCCTCGTGTACCCGCCCTTCAATGAAGCCAAGGCCAAACTGTTCGACATCATCGCCAAATTCAGCTAGCGTGATATCGCTCGCTGATATTGGGTGATGGCGTTGTCATAGTGACGTTCGCTGTCCCGGTAATTACGTCAATCGATTGATTCGTGTACCGGGCCAGATTTTTCTGTCCTAGTATTTGATTTCGGGTCATTTTTGCTTACCGGGACAAAACTGACGCCGGAAGTATCGTCCGCGTATTACGAAAATGGCGGAATAGTGCGGTTTCGTATGGAAGGGAATTTCAAATATTCCTATATTCGAGGGGTTCAGCTGTCCTGGTTTGCGAAAAAGAGCCGAAATTGGCTACCGGGACAGAAAAATCTGGCCCGGTAGCCACGTCAATCGATTGACATGTCTGCCAGGCCAAAAATATGCAGCAGATGCGCCGCTTCTGTTACTTCAGGGCTTTGAAGCCGATGTCGTGGCGGTAAAACAGTCCGCGCAGCTCGAGCTTGTCGATGATTGCGTAGACCTTGTCCTGGGCGGACTTGATGTCCGGAGCGGAGGTTTCGACGAGCAGCACGCGGCCAGAGTTGGCCACAAGGTTACCGTGCTCGTCAGAGGCGACACCGGCGTAGTAGACGTGCGAATCCTCGTCGACTTCGATTTCGGGCACACGGGCACCCTTGATGACGTTCTCCGGGTAGCCGTTGGAGGCGATGACCACGCCGAGGGTGGCGTTGGACTCATCCCAGGTGAATTCGGGGGTTTCGCCGTCGAGAATGGCGGAGATGCCGGCACCGAGGTCGGAGGTGAGCTTCGGGAGCACGACTTCGGTTTCCGGGTCGCCGAAGCGGGCGTTGAATTCGATGACCTTCGGGCCGTCGGCGGTGGCGATCAGACCGGCGTACAGGATACCGGTGAATGGCGTACCTTCCTCGGCCATGCCTTCGACGGTGGGGCGCACGATTTTCTCGATGGCCTCGTCGACCACGGACTGCGGAATCTGCGGCACCGGGCTGTAGGCACCCATGCCACCGGTGTTCGGACCCTCGTCGCCATCGTGGGCGCGCTTGTGATCCTGGGAGATGGGCATCGGCCAGAAATCGGTGCCGTTGACAAAGCTCATCAGGGAGAATTCCTGGCCGTCCAGGAAGTCCTCGATAACGACCTTGGCACCGGCGGAGCCGAAGCGATGGTCGATGAAGATGTCTTCGAGTGCGCGCTGGGCGGTGTGCTCGTCCATGGCCACGGTCACGCCCTTGCCTGCCGCCAGACCGTCGGCCTTGATGACAATCGGGGCACCGTGCTCGTGTACGTAGTCCTGCGCCATCTCGAGATCGCTGAAGGTCTTGTATTGGGCGGTCGGGATGTTGTGTCGGTCCATGAGCTGCTTGGCGAAGTCCTTGGAGCCTTCAATCTGGGCGGCGGCCTTGGACGGGCCGAACGCCTTGATGCCGGCGGCGGCGAAATCGTCCACGATGCCTTCGATCAGCGGGACTTCCGGGCCTACGAACACCCAGTCATAACCATTGTTCTTCACGAATTCGATAAGTGCGGCGTGATTCGACTGGCTCAGCTGCGTGGTGTGGATGCCGTCCTTGAGCATGCCCGGGTTGCCGGGAGCCACGGTGACTTCGTCGATGCTCGGTGCCTTGAGCAGCGTGTAGGCAATGGTGTGCTCGCGCGCGCCGGAGCCGATAACCAATACTTTCTGACCCATGTTGTTCCTTTCCTGCGGAAAGCGAGTTACTTCAGTACGATTTGCGTGCCGGTGGTGTCGGCTGCGATCTGGCCGAGCACGTAGGCGGGCTCGTTGTTGTCGGCGAGCAGCTTCAGCGCCTCGTCCTTGCGAGCGAGGTCGATGGCCAGCACCATGCCGATGCCCATGTTGAAGATGTTGTACATCTCCTTATGATCGATGTTGCCAGCCTTCTCCAGCACGTCGAAGATCGGGAGCACGGGCCAGGTGCCGAGCTCGATTTCGGCGGCCAAGCCGTCCGGAATCATGCGCGGGATGTTCTCGATGAAGCCGCCGCCGGTGATGTGGGCCACGCCTTTGACCACGCCCGCCTTGAACAGGGGAGAGAGGGCCTTGACGTAGATCTTGGTGGGGGTGAGCAGCACGTCGCCGAGCTTTTCGCCGCCCAGCTCGTCGAGTTCGGTGTCCACGGTGTAGCCGGCCTGCTCGAACAGGGCCTTGCGCACCAGGGAGAAGCCATTGGAGTGTACGCCGGTGGAGGGCAGGCCGATGAGCACGTCGCCTTCAGCGATGGTGGAACCGTCCACGATGGCGGACTTTTCGGCAACGCCGACCGAGAATCCGGCGAGATCGTATTCGTCTTCGTCGTACATGCCCGGCATTTCGGCGGTTTCGCCGCCGACCAGCGCGGAACCGGCCTGTACACAGCCGTCGGCCACACCGGCCACGACCTGCTCAAGCAGTGCCGGGTCGTTCTTGCCGCAGGCGATGTAGTCAAGGAAGAACAACGGCTCGGCGCCCTGGGCGGCGATGTCGTTGACGCACATGGCCACGCAGTCGATGCCGATGGTGTCGTGCTTATTGGCCAGCTTGGCGACCATGAGCTTGGTGCCCACGCCGTCGGTGCCGGAGATGAGAACCGGCTCCTTGTAGCCCAAGGAGGCCAGATCGAACAGGCCGCCGAAGCCGCCGATGCCGCCGACCACGCCGGGGCGGTTCGTGCGGGCCACGTGCGACTTGATGCGCTTGACGACTTCGTACCCGGCTTCGACGCTCACGCCGGCGTTCTCATATGCTTTTGGCATTTGGTTGGCCTTTCTACTTATTTTGGCTCCCCTCTGGAGGGGAGCTGTCGGCAAAGCCGACTGAGGGGAGGCAAGCGCCTCTGGTTCAAAGAATTGTTATTGAGTGGATTGGTGGTGAGCTATTCGGCATCCGGCTGCACGGTGTTGTACTCGTTGCCGATGTACTTGCTCTTGTACAGCGCGAATTCAGGCAGACGCACACGGTCCTCGGGCGTGAGGGACTTCAGGAAGTCGGCCTCGTAGTCGTCGAGCGCAGTGGGGTAGTCGCCGTTGAAGTAGGCGACGCACAGGCCACCGTATGGGGCGTCGGCGTTCAGTCCGATGGATTCGACCAGACCGTCGAGCGAAAGGTAGGCCAAGGAATCCGCGCCGATGTATTCACGGATTTCCTCCACGCTCATCTTGGCTGCGATGAGTTCCTTGGTGGTGGAGATATCAATGCCATAGAAGCAAGGGTACTTCAGCGGCGGGGAGCTGATGCGCATATGCACTTCAGCGGCGCCGGCTTCCTTGAGCAGCTGCACGATGCGCTTGGACGTGGTGCCGCGCACGATGGAATCATCGATAACGATAACGCGCTTGCCTTTAACCACGCTGCGCACAGCAGAGAGCTTCATACGCACACCCTGCTCGCGCAGTTCCTGCGTGGGCTGAATGAAGGTGCGGGCCACATACTGGTTTTTGATTAGGCCCATTTCGTTGGGCAGGCCTGCTGCTTCCGCATAGCCGGATGCGGCGGACAATGAGGAGTTCGGCACGCCGATAACCATATCGGCCTCCACCGGGGATTCGGCGGCGAGACGTGCGCCCATGCGCTTGCGGGCGGAGTGCACGTTGACGCCATAGATATCGGAATCCGGGCGTGCGAAGTAGATGTATTCCATCGAGCAGATGGCCAGCTGCGTGTTATTGGTGTACTGCACGATCTTGTAGCCGTGATCGTTGACCACCACGATTTCGCCCGGGCGAATGTTGCGCACCAGCTCGGCGCCGACGACATCCAGTGCGCAGGTTTCGGAGGCGAGCACGTAGGCGCCGTTCTTCATCTTGCCGAGGGAGAGCGGGCGGAAGCCGTTCGGGTCGAGTGCGCCGATCATGGCGTCTTCGGTCATCAGCAGGTAGGCGAAACCGCCATGCACCGTGTTGAGCGCTTCCTTGAGCTTGTCCATAAAGGTGCGCTGCATCGAACGGCGAATCAAGTGCATCAGCACTTCGGTGTCGGAGTTCGAATGGAAGATGGCGCCTTCGTCTTCAAGCTTGCGGCGCAGTGACGGGCAGTTCGTCAGGTTGCCGTTATGGCACAGAGCCACGTCGCCGTCATGGAAGCGGAAGATGAACGGCTGGATGTTGTCCGTGGTGCCCGAGCCGGCCGTTGCGTAACGCACGTGGCCGATGGCGCAATTGCCCTTCAGTCGTTCGATTTCGCGCTCATCGCCGAACACCTGGGTGAGCAGGCCGAGTCCGCGATGACCGATGAGATGACCGTTATCGTTGGAGACGATGCCGGCACCTTCCTGACCGCGATGCTGCAGCGCGTGCAGGCCAAAATAGGTGAGTCGTGAGGCGTCGGGGTGGCCCCATACGCCGAAGATGCCACATTCCTCATGAATGTCTTCGAGTTCAGCCGACAAGCCAAAGCTCCTTTTTCAAACAGGGGATTAACTATCTGCCAACCCTACCAATCGGCGGCTACATCGCGTGTTGTGGGGTGGTGGAACTTGTTGGGGTTCGCGGACGCGGTTTAAGCACCAGATCAGTTGAGTATGAATAGTGGCTTAGGATTTTGGCCTTTCGTCGTATGAATCCGGTGCTTGTTTTTCGGCTTCGTCTCAGTGCCTGAAATGGCTGAAGAACTCGATGGTCTCGGGATCCTGCGACTCGTCCATCACCTCAGCGGGTGTGCCGTTCTCGGCGATGACGCCGTGACGGAGCAGTACGATGCGGTCGGCCGCTTCGTGGGCGAAGCTCATTTCGTGCGTGGCCATGAGGATTGTGGTGCCTTGGGCCTTTAACTCGGCAACCATGTTGAGCACTTCGCCGACCAGCATCGGATCAAGAGCGGATGTGATCTCGTCAAGCAGCAGCAGTTCCGGGTCGGTCATCAGTGCGCGCGCAATCGCCACGCGCTGCTGCTGGCCGCCAGAGAGCTGATCGGGGTAGGCACTGGCTTTATCGCGCATGCCGATGCGTTCAAGCAGTTCCATAGCGCGGGTTTCGGCGCGATCCTTGCTCCAGTGGTGAACCTTGATTGCGGCAAGGGTCACGTTCCTGAGCACCGACATGTGGGGGAAGAGGTTGAACTGCTGGAACACCACGCCGATACGTGCGCGAATCTTGTCCTGGTCGGCACGCGGGTCGGTGATATCGGTATTGCCCAGCCAAATCTGGCCGTCATCGACCTGTTCAAGCAGGTTGACGCATTTCATCAATGTGGATTTGCCTGAACCGGAAGGCCCCAGCAAAGCCACCACCTCATGTTGGTGAATGTCAAAGGAAATGCCACGCAGCACCTGCGTGTTTCCAAAGGATTTGCGCACGTCATCAAGACGCAGCACCGTCTTGTTGCTCACGGGGGAGTCACTCGCCTCGGTGGTGATATTGGTCATTTCGCTCATACCGTTCCTCCGCTGAGTTCGCGCTTACGCAGACGTTCCGTGTACCAGTCGTTCAGCAGGATGAACGGCACGCTCATCAGGATGAACAGCAGGCTGGCGACCACATACGGCGTGAAGTTGTAGGTGCTGGCCACGTCGATCTGTGCGGCGCGCACGGCATCCACCGCACCCAGCACGGAAATCAGGCCGACGTCCTTTTGCATGGAGATGAAGTCATTCATCAGTGCGGGCGCCACTTTGCGCAATGCCTGAGGAATGACGATCAGTCGGGTCGTCTGGCCGGAGGTCAGGCCCAACGAGCGGGCCGAGGCTCGCTGAGAAGGATGTACGTCGTTAAAACCGGCACGCAGCACCTCGGAGACGTAGGCGCTGTATCCCATTACCACTGCAATGGTGCCGAGTACCGAGGGATCGATACGGCCGAACAAGCCTAGGCCGGGAATGCCGAAACCGATTAGATACAGCACGACGATAATAGGCACGCCGCGCATCACAGTCGTGTAGATCAATGCCAGGATACGCAGCGGGAACAGAATAGGGGAGCGGCTGGTGCGCACCAGCGCGATCAGCGTGCTCAGAATCGCCACGCCGACCACTGCGACGAGCAGAACGCGGATGTTGAGCCATAGGCCGTCAAGCACATGGGGAAACGATTTGACGAAGTATTCGCCGGAGAAGAAGGTCTCCTTGACTCGTGGCCAGCCGGGGGAGAGCTTCAAGCCGATGACGATGACCACCACGAACACAATGGTGCTGATCAGACTGGTAATCGTCGATTGAATTTGCTGATGAACACGATATTGGCGTCGTTCGAGCTCGACCTGACTTACCTCGTGTCCGTCAGGGGCATTGTGCTGCCTGGTTTCGGTTGGTGCTGCGGTCATGTGATGAATGTCGCTCGCTTCCTGAATGCCGGGATGGCCGGGTGCCACAGGAAAATTCCCGCAGCGCCCGGCCAAGGTGTTGTGACCTTATGATGTAAGCCTACTTCACTTACTTCTTCAGTTCGGTCAGGTCGGTGGTGTACTCGGCCAGCCACTTGTCCTGAAGCTTCTTGATGGTGCCGTCGGCGTTCAGGTCATCCACTGCCTTGGTCACGGCTGCAGTCAGCTTGGAATCCTTCGGCAGCACGATGCCCATGCCGCTCTTGTCTTCGGAGTCAGGCAGACGGCCGAGCACCTTGGCGTCCTTGACCTGCTCGGACTGCACCATGTACACGCATTCCACGGTGCTGGTGACCAGTGCGTCGATCTGACCGGCGTCAAGTGCCTGAGCCAGTGCGGCATCATCATTGAACGTCTGGATGTCGTCCTTGATGTTCGCCTTGGCGTAGTCGTAGGCAAGGGTGCCGACCATGACGCCCACGGTCGCATCCTTCAGATCGGATACCTTGGTGGCGTTGGCGAACTTGCTGTCTTTCTTGACCACGACGGACTGGCTGTCGTTGTAGTAGCTGGACGAGAAGTCAACGGCCTTCTTGCGCTCGTCGGTGATGCCGAACTGCTGGATGTTGAAATCCCAGTCCTTGGCGCCGGGAGCGATGGCGGTGTCGAATGCGGTGCGGGTCCACACCACGTCGCTCTTCTTGAAACCGAGCTTGTCGGCCACTGCGTAGGCGACGGCCGCCTCGTAGCCCTCACCGCTTTCCGGCTTGTCGTTCATAACCCACGGCTCGTAGGCCGGCTGTCCGGTGGCGATGGTCAGCTTGCCCGGCTTGTACGTCTGCTGGGTGATGTCGTCCGAATCGGTGGAATTGGATGCGGTGGACTGGCCGGAACCGCAGGCTGCGGTGAACGACAGAGCCAGGATGCTGACGGTGGCCGCAATGGTACGGACGATGTGTCGCTTATTGAACATGGGTTTCCTCTCCTCAAGTGTTCGTCATGCACACGGTTCAAACCGTGCTTGATGCATTCGCGCCAATTGTATGGCTATTGGGTTACAAAACATCGATATTTTCGGATGCTGGCTATCGCCATTGCTTATGGCCGACTAGAGCCGCGCAATCTGGCGCGTAAGCGGACGGATATCTCATATTGGCGCAGAGCGAAATGGCGTTCACTGTTCGAGTGTGAAGCCGTCGAATACGAATCCCGGACTGACCACACAGGAGACCAGCGCATCGCCCTGGCCTGGCACTGTGCGCTGCCAGACGCCAGCCGGTACGACCGCATGTCCCGATACGGTTACGTCGGCCTGATCGGTGGTGATGCCGGAACCCAGGGTGATTACGGTTCGCTTGGATTCTTCGGATTCCGGAGTCTCGCCGCTGCCGCCGAGTTCCAGCTTGACCGATGCCGGGCCATGCCACAGCCAGACCTCATCCGCATCGACCTTATGCCAGGCGCTGGCATCTCCCTCGGGCAGCAGGAAGTAAATCAGTGACGATAGCGGTCGGCTTGAGGCCTCATCCGTGTGCGGGGATTGCCAGTCACGCGTGTACCAGCCGCCTTCGGGGTGGGCTTCCAGTCCAAGGCGTTCCACTATGGACCGGGCGTATGGACTCATGTCTTGCAAAGCGACGCTCATAATGAGATCTCCTGTTCTTGGCGGGTTTGCTGGTTTTTGGCTTCTTGATATCAGGTCAGGTCAGCGGTGTCACCAGGCGTTGTTGTAGGCTTCGCGCCCGGATATCACCGTGGCTCGGTTCGTGCCTGCGCCGTGCCTCACCAGTGTTTCCAGCGTTTCTTCGATGCCGGCCGGAGATGATGTGTCGACGGGGATGTCGAAGAACGCGAAATCAGCCAATGCGCCCGCGTTGATTTGTCCAATGCGGTTGCGGCCCACGTGCATGCCCATGGAGGCGGCGCCGCCCAGCGTCATCATACGAATCAGGCGATGTGTCAGATCGTCGCTGGCATAGCCTTGTTCGCGGGCCAGGTCGTAAAGCATCGACACATCATCAAGCAGATCGAGGGTCGGCGTGCTGGAGAGCGAATCGGTGCCCACGCTTACCAGATTGCCTTCCTCGAGGTATTCGCGCACCGGTGCATCTTTGCCGGTGTTGGTAATGCGATTCGATCGGGGGCACAAGGCCACGCCCACGCCGCGCTGACGTAGAATACGCCGATCCTCGCCATTGGCCCACACGCCGTGTGCAATGTGCACATCCGGTCCAAGCGAGCCAAGCTGATCGACGAACTGGATGGCGGAGGCGCCTTTGCCCACTTCCTTGAGCTGCCGGTAGCTTTCCCAATCGTGGTCACTCCAGTCGGCCGCCGAATAAGTGGTGAGCACCGGCGGATAAGTGCCGGCCTCGAGCGGGGTCTCCGCCAGATGGATATGCAGTCGCATGTTCAGCTGACGAGCAATGTCTGGAAGATCAACGAACGGTTCGGACTCCAGCGTATACGGAGCATGCGGGCTGATGCCGAGGTTTGGCAGCTGCTCCTCGTTCATCCGGCGCAACTGCCGGATGAGCTCAGTGCGGCCCTTTTCCATCCATTCGGCGTTGTGCCAGCCCATTACCTCCCAATAAGCGATGCCGTGCATGCCCTGCGAAGCCAGCGCGCCGGCGGCGTCCAAATCGGTGACGATGTCTGCGGCGGCCGTCGTTCCCGATTCGACCATCTGGCGAGCGCCGTCCTCGGCCCACTGCTTCCATGGCTGGGTCTTCTGCGCCTCGGCGTACACCTCGTTGAATGCCAGTTCCCAGGCGCGGAACCGATCGTAGGTGCCTTGCCCGACCTGCACCATGCCGCTGTACTGCAGATGAGTGTGCGCGTTGATCAATCCGGGGGTGAGCACCCCATCCCAATGCCGTTCATGGATGGTGCCGTGAGCCGTCATTTCCTGCTTCAGCGCCTTCAGCACCCAGCGGCGTTTACCTACATGAACCACGCGGTCGCCATGTATGGCAACTGCGCCATCGATGATGACGGGGCCCGTCACGGGGATGATGAGTTTGGCGGAATACAGTGTCACATCATCGATAAGCTCGGTATCGACGGTCGGCCAGGTGTTGTCGGTCATATTCTCCTCGCTGCGTTGTGTTCGGTGCCGTGTCTATGGCTATCGGTCGGCGTTCTCTCGGTCGTTTTCCGCGAATCTGGTCAGTCGCCAATTGTAGCCGTTGTCCTCCACGGCATGGCTGGCTCGGTATCCGCGCGCCTTGAGCGCGCTGGCGGCGATGCGCTGGTCGGTCGCTGCGTCAAGTCTGATAAGCGTGTGATCCAGTGTGCCTCGATGTTCCAGAAGATATGCGACGGCGCTGGCCTGTACGGCGAAGCTCAGATCCATGATCTCGATTGGATTGCCGCCTCCCACCGTGTAGTTCACGCCATCGCCGTCGGCGATTAGCGTGAGCGTTGGTCCGTCGGGAACATTGAGTTGCACGGTGTCCCTGTTGACCTGTGGGGTGAAGTCGCTTACCTCGTCCAAGGCGATTTCGTTGGCGATGCCGCCGATCACTGCGAGCGCCGCGCCCTCGTGCATTGCGCGCATGTGCTCAAGTGTGACCGTATGTCTCACGCCAGTGGCGGACACCACCATATCCGCGCAAGGGAGTGCCTCGTCAATGTCTTGTGCGGCGAAGCCGTCGAACACCGCTTTGAGTGAAGCCACTGGATCGATATCGCAGATGGTGACTTCGGCGCCAAGCGCGCGAATGCGCCGTGCGAAGCCTTGGCCGACCGGGCCGTAGCCGATGACGGTGACGTTCTTACCGTCGAATGCATGCTCGCCGAGAATGCGCTGCATGGTGGTCACGCATGTCTCCCCAGTGCCGTGGGCGTTGTCGAATCCGGTTTTCAGCACACTGTCGTTAACGGCTACGACCGGGTAGGTGAGGGCTCCCGCTTCCTGCATCTGCTGGAACGCGCGTACGCCGCTGGTCGTTTCCTCGGCCACTCCAATGAGGTTCGCCGTGAGTTCGGGGCGTTCGAGCGAAGCGAGACGGGCGAAGCTGGCACCATCGTCGATGATGATGTCCGGCTGTATTTCGTCCAGCAGGTGCAGGGCCGCCTCGTGCGCCTGTTCCGCGGTCCAGTCTCGGCTGGATTCGACCGTGATTCCTTCCCGGCGCAGCTGTTCCGCCACTCGGGGATCCGTGGAATCCGGGCCGCAATATACGCCGACGATTGCGCCGGCGGCCTTAAGCTTGCGCAGCAGAATCGCGGTCTTTGGCTCCAGTATCAGACAGACGGCAATACGAATGCCTGAGAAATCGACGCGAGTGGTGAGGCTATCCATGGTGTCGCGTAATACCGGCATGTGCTGTTCCGCGTACTCCATTGCCTCCAGTCCGCTTGCCTTGCGCATATCGGTGATGGAATCGATGCTTTGTGTGCCGTCGCATAGGAATTCCTCGTTGTGCTCGTCGGTCATCGTGGCATCTTCGACGGTCATGCCCCATTGCTGGGCCTGAGACTTGATTTCGGCATGCTTCTGTGGCTCCGGAATCGCGAGTCGGGCTCCTGCCAGTGATCGATTCGTCTTCTGGGATCGGGCTGCCGCCCACGCTGCAAAATCGCTGTCTGCTGTAATGCTTTTCTTCATATTCCCCATGGTACGCATGCATGCCGCTGCTCCGCCGCTGCGCGTGTGGCGTGGGTGAAGAGCGTGCTTGGGCGCGTTGCGTGCGTCGACTTCGGCAGCTTCGAACAGGCATGTTGCATCGAACAAATGTTCGACTGTGTTGATATGCTGGTCGGGCCAGCGGTGGTAAGGAGGTGATGGCGATGGGCAGCGGAACGGTATCGACGCAACGCGAGCATACCTATATTGCCATTGATCTCAAGTCCTTCTATGCCTCGGTGGAGTGCGTGGCTCGTGGGCTCGACCCGTTGACCACGCATCTGGTGGTGGCCGATGAAACCCGCACCGATAAGACAATATGTTTGGCGGTCTCACCCTCGCTGAAGAACTATGGCATTCCTGGCCGTGCGCGGCTGTTTGAGGTAAAACAGCGCCTGAATGGAGTCAACATCGAGCGCGCGGTCCATGCTCCCGGCGGCCGATTAATCGGGGAGTCCTGCGATGCGTGCGACTTGGAACGCTCGCCGGGGCTCAAAGCCTCGATGGTCATCGCCAAGCCGCGCATGGCGCACTATCTGGAAATCAGCGGGCAAATATATGGCATCTACCTCAAATACGCCGCACCCGAGCACATCCATGTCTACTCGATTGACGAGGTGTTCATCGACGCCACGCCATATCTGCGCTCGCTGGGTATGGGGCCGCATGCGATGGCGCGAACCATCGTGCGCGAAATCCTCACCAAAACCGGCATCACCGCCACTGCCGGCATCGGCTCCAACATGTATCTGGCCAAAGTCGCCATGGATATCGTCGCCAAGCACATGCCCGCCGACAAGGACGGCGTGCGCGTGGCCGAACTGAATGAAATGTCATATCGTCGGCTGCTTTGGGATCATCGTCCGCTCACCGATTTTTGGCGGGTTGGGCGCGGCTATGCCAAGAAGCTCGAGCATGCCGGACTGATGACCATGGGCGATATCGCCCGATGCTCGGTGGGTCGTGCTTCGGATTACTACAACGAAGACCTGCTGTATCGCATGTTCGGTGTCAATGCCGAACTGCTCATCGACCATGCGTGGGGCTGGGAGCCGTGCGAAATCGCGGATATCCGATCCTATGAGCCAGGTGCGCACAGCATTAGCAGTGGGCAGGTGCTCACCGGCCCCGCCGACTATGCCACGGCCCGGCTGATCACCAAGGAGATGGCTGATGCGCTGGCCCTCGATCTGGTCGATAAAAGCGTGCTGACGAACCGACTGACGCTCGCCGTCGGCTATGACATCGGCAGTCTTGATTCGTCAAAGCTCGATTCGTGCGCTGATTATGCGATGAAACGTGCCGCTGAGCGGGCGGCGAAAAGCTATCAAGGGCCGGTGACGGTCGACCGATTTGGGCGCAAGGTGCCCAAGAGCGCGGTCGGGTCGATTGGTTTGGGTGATTTCACCTCGTCGTCGGCACGTATTCGTGAGGCTATGACGATGTTGTACGAGCGCATTGTGGATTCACGCTTGCTTGTGAGGCGGTTGACCGTCATCGCCGATGATGTGGCCACTCCGGAGGAGCTGGCCGCCGGCAAACGCTATGAACAGCTCGACTTGTTCGGTGATGACGGGGCCCAATCGTATGGATCCGATTCCACCAGCGAAAAAGATGGAGAGCATGATATCCAGCGTGCGCTGCTGGATGTGAAACGTAAATTCGGCCGCAACGCCGTCATCAAAGCCATGGACATGGAAGACGGTGCCACCGGTCAGGACCGCAACCGTCAGATCGGAGGCCATCGCGCATGACCCTGCAAGAGACCCGTGCGTACGACGACATCATCAACCTGCCACACCATCAGTCGCGCAAGCATCCGCACATGTCCCGCCACCAGCGGGCCGCGCAGTTCATGCCGTTCGCGGCCCTGACCGGCTACAACCAAGTCATCGAGCAAACAGCAAAAAACGCCGAAACCGCCATCGCTCAGGCCGAAGCCCAAGGCGATACCGATTTCGGCGCTTGACAATCGCTCTCGTTGGAGGAAGTCTCAGATTCGTCAGCCTACGTGACGTTCGAAGCGGTGGAAGCCGGTGATCTTGTCGATTTCGGCCATCGCGTCAGCCGGAATCACAAAGCCCGCGGCCTTCATGTTGTTCTCCAGTTGGCTGGGCTTGGAGGCGCCGGCGATCACACAGCTGATCTCCGGGTGCTGCAGGATCCATGCCATGGAAAGCACCGGCAGGTTCGTGCCGAGCTCGTCGGCCACCTTGCGCAGCTGCTCGACCTTGTCGAGGTTCTCATCGGTCAGCAGATCGTTGATCTGGTGGTCGGACTGCCAGGTGGCGCGCGAGCCGGCCGGCAGCGGCTGGGCCCTTGGGGAATTGACCGGCAGACCTTACCGA